>ENA-ORXT01000599-ORXT01000599.1-marine-metagenome-genome-assembly--contig:-NODE-599-length-55601-cov-9.464232_pt1 | contig 55601 bp, 48 predicted proteins | sample MGYA00237868_ERZ511482 | MGnify/ENA metagenome assembly ERZ511482 | reverse complement strand
TGTGATTTTGTAAATGACCCTACTTCTTGGTATACATTTACTACAGATGGTGATACAGAGACGGTGACCATAGAAACTTTTGATATAAACTTTGCTGTTTTTGAAAATGATTGCCCCCCTGTAAGTCTTGTTCAAGATTGCGGTTCAGATTTTGTAGAATTTGATGTGGATCCTAATACAACTTACCTTTTGGTCGTGTCAAGTCCTACGCCAATACAAGCTGATTTGTTTATTGATTACTTAGGTGCTGAAATAGGATTTGATTGTGGTGATCCAGAAGTGGTTACTGAAGGAGAGTATACAGGAACAACTGAGTGCGCTTCAGAAAATATTAATAATTATTGTGGAATTGCAGACCATGTCGTGTATTACTCATACACCAATTTAAGTTCAAGTCCAATTGATGTTTCTTTGGAACTAACTACAAATTCAATGTCTGGTTTAGGAGTGTGGTTGGATTGTAATGGTACAGCTTATGATGATACGCTTCCTTGCTATCAAGTAGAATATTATCTTCCTTGTGTACCAGCTGGAGAAACAATCATTATTTCTATTTCTTCATTTATGGGAGATGCAGCTGAATACACTTTACTTATAGAAGAATTTGAAAACCCAGTTTCTAACAATTCTTGCGAGACTGCAGAGATCATTGATTTCTTAGAAAACTGCACTACACTCAATGTTGCTGGTACAGCTGAAGGTGCATGTCCTGAAGATTTTGGTGCAGCTTGTGGTTTTGATGAATGGCCTACTGTCTGGTTTTCATTTGTAACCTTACCTGAAACCAATCAAGTTGCTATAAGTGATATGACCACAGGCTTTATCTATGAGATTTTCTCAGACGGTTGCCCTGTGATAACAAGCATAAGTGGATGTCAAGATGTGCCTTATACTTTTATTGCGGATCCCAATGCAGAATATTACATAGCAATTAGTGACCCACTTTTTGATGGCAACTTTTCTTTTGATATTTCTTTTGAAAGTAGTGGAGTTGAAATCTGCGATGGGCTAGACAACAATTGTGATGGACAGATAGATGAGGGCATTTCTAATTTGTATTATTTAGATAATGATGGTGATGGTTTCGGTGATCCAAATGTAGAATTTCTCACGTGCGATCCACCAATTGATTATGTATTGGATAATACAGATTGCAATGATAATGATCCAAACATCAACCCAGGAGCAATGGAGATTCCAAACAACAACATCGATGAAAACTGTGATGGAATTTTAGCTATTGTAGATGCGGATATGGATGGATTTGATAATACAGTTGATTGCGATGATAATGATCCAAATATCAATCCAGGAGCGATGGAAATTCCAGATAACAATGTTGATGAAAATTGTGATGGTGTCCTAGGATGTACTGATAATGATATGGATGGTTTTTGCATCAATGATGATTGTGATGATAATAATGCAGCTATTAATCCAGCTGCGATGGAAATACCAAATAACACCATAGATGAAAATTGCGATGGTATCATTTTGTTTATTGATACAGATATGGATGGATCAAATTCTAGTGTAGATTGTGATGATAACAATCCAGCAATCTTTCCAGGTAATCCGGAGGTTTGTGATGGACTAGATAATAATTGTGATGGTATGATTGATGAAGGTGTAATGATGACTTTCTATCCTGACAATGATCTTGATGGTTATGGAGTTGATGCTGGCGCTATTGCTGGATGTAATCTTCCGGCAGGATTTGCTACAAACAACTTAGATTGCGATGATAACAATGCAGCGATTAATCCAGGAGCAATTGAGATACCAAACAACAATATTGATGAAAACTGTGATGGGGCTTTTGATGTGATTGATAATGATATGGATGGCTTTAGCAACTCAGATGATTGCGATGACAACAATCCAAACATCAACCCCGGTGCAATGGAAATTCCAGACAATGATGTTGATGAAAACTGTGATGGTGTTTTAGGAATCACAGACCTTGATATGGATGGCTTTGGAATAAATGACGACTGTGATGATAACAATGCATCAATCAATCCGGCTGCTACCGAAATATGTGACAGCATCGACAATAACTGTGATGGTAATATTGATGAAGGGTTGACCACAACTTATTACCCAGATCAAGACAACGATGGATTTGGTGCAGAGACAGGAGCACAATCTGCTTGTTCGACACCAGCAGGTTTTGTAGCTAATAACGACGATTGTAATGACAACAATCCAGACATTTATCCAGGAGCTCCAGAAGGAACTATTGGTGGTGTAGACTACAATTGCGACGGAATTTTATTGGTCATTGATAACGATGGAGATGGATTTGACGATACTGTCGATTGTGATGACGAAAACGCAGATATTAATCCAGGAGCTACAGAAATACCCAACAACGATGTCGATGAAGATTGCGATGGTGATGCAACAGTAATTGACAATGACAATGATGGATTTAATTCTGATGAAGACTGTGATGATGAAAATGCTGGTGTAAATCCCGCTGCAACCGAGATCGCTGACAATGGAATTGATGAAGATTGCGATGGTGAAGATTTAATAACCGATGCAGTAATTGATCTTGGTAATGTGCAACTTGATATCTATCCAAATCCCGTTCCTGACATCATGTATATTGAGTCAAAGCAAGCACTAGATTTACAATATGAGGTGTATGGAATTGATGGCGAGTTGATGATGCTTAGCGCAAATGTTGGTACTAAGATTGAAATAAACTTGAGTGGTTTGGATCAAGGTATTTACGTTTTAGTTGTCAAGGATTCAAAACTTAGAACAAGTGCTTCATATAGGTTTGTGAAAATATAGAAATATGCTGTGAGTTTTGGAATCTCCAAAGTTTGTACAGCACCCCAAAGGAATTCCGACTCTGCCAACCGGCCGTCGGGCTTTTGGAAAGGATGGGGAGCAGACTTTAATTGTTTGCTCCCCATTTTTTACAATTGTGTTTTTGCAAAATGATGCATTGCTTCAGAAAGAAATTCTGGAAAGCCGTCATGAATTTCTCCATCGACCTTGGCGTAATTACTATCAGCTACATACAACTTCCCCAATCCCTTAAATTCACTTTTCTGAGTAGAAGGGCTTCCGTGTGTTCCCCAAAACTTTCTGATATTTTGATAGAGCCTTGCAACTTCTAACTGTACAGTTTCGCTTTCAATGTTTTCAGACGATAAGCTCAGTAGATTCTTAAAGATCTCTTTTTGCTCAAGCTTCAATGCTTCAAATTGATCCTTGCTTAGACTTTTTAGATATTTTTCACTGGTCTTAAAGTTGTCTTCACCAAACTTCTTTTTGGACTCTTCCTTTATTTTTTGAATCTCTTCTGGTTTAAATCCTTTGTAAAGTTCTTTATCTGTAATCATAGTTTTTCCTTTTAATTGTGAAATTGTTTTATCAATCGTTTCAACAAGTTCATCTATTTTTATTTTTTCATCCAATAGATTTTGCCTGTGTTCATTGAGTGCCTTGAGTTGATCAAAGTTTCTATCATCCAATATTTCTGCAATATCAGAAAGAGAAACGCCAAGTTCTTTATAAAAAAGAATCTGTTGTAATCTATACAATTCATTTTCTCCATATAGCCTATACTTCTTTTCTGATCGAACTGCAGGACTAAGAAGCCCAATCTTATCATAGTGATGTAAGGTTTTCACACTTACACCTGCCTCTTTTGCTAATTCTTTTACCTTATAGTTCTTCATCTTTATTTGATTACAAAACAAAGATAGGCTATGACCTAGGGGTAGAGTCAAGAAATTTTTAAATTCATTTAAAAATTGAGACAACCAAACTAATTGACAACTAGACTACAACCAGACCTTGACTCCCGACACTGGATGGTTGTTGGAAATTAAAAACTTGGCTTTACACTCGTGTCAGCTGGTCCGTAAGTCCGATTGTCTGCCTGCCCAAATTCTCTACTCCAAAGCAATATATTTCCGCTTATTATATTTGATGCTATAACCAAAATTAGATTTATTGCTTTCACCAGCATTTAAGTTATGGTTCCAAGTTAATAAGCCTGTATCATCATCCAAATCTGCACCAGCGTAATTTATTTTATCGATGACAATATCTTCATTTTTTGAAATTGGGAATTGGTCCTCAATGACTATATTGATGTTTTGATTCTTTTTATTTAATATTTCTATATCCCAGGATCTAGACTCTATCTTTTTGAGTCCAATAATTCTTCTTTTAGATTTGTCTTTGATTTTAGTTCGTTGCACTACAATATCCTTGTCGACACCCAAAGAAATATTTAAAGTGTCGGAAATATTATTTGCGTCAAGCAAAGACTTGCCCAAATAGGTATCCTTGAAAAAAATGTTTAGCTCTCCGGTAAGAAGATGAAGATCTTTCCAATTGGTTATTCCTGCAGTTAGGAATGCATCGTCGTTGATTTTTGGTGCGCAGTAATATTCATAATCAGCCTCAAGTGCATATTCACTCATTCTGACAGTGTATTGTTGTCCATCTGAAGGTATGGAATATGGATTTTCTATTTTGAATTCCACACTGGTGGTATTGTCTACTTCAGCTAGATTTATATTTTTGGCTTCCTCTTTTTCTTTTGAAGTGATTCCAGCAACTCTTGAAGCTAGTTTGCTGATATTTTTTGTTGCATAACCAACAACAACAACTTCATCAAGTTGCATGTTGGAATCATCTAATACCAGATTCATGCTATTTGAATTTATTTCAGTTTCCAATTCTTGATAACCTACATAAGATACAATCATTCTATTAGACCCTGCTGGGAGATTAATTGTATAGCGACCATCAAGATCTGTAATGGCACCTGTTGATGTTCCTTTAATGAGTATCGATGCACCGATTAATGGTTCTCCAGTGCCATCGGTGACGATTCCAGATACAACACGATTCTGGCCATTCCATGTTAGTCCTGAGTAAACTCCAGGTGCATACTGATTATGGCGGTAAGTATGTTGATGATATCCGATCCACCATGGTGCTAGGATAGGTTTTGTTGCATTTTCTTGTGGATTGCCAGTGGATAAAGTAAGACATACATTATCCCAGTCTTCTCCAGATGATTGATATACTTTTCCCTTATACAACAATTCAACTGGACTGTTTACATCTTTTACTCTTACATCATAATTTGCAAACCATCCAGCATTTTGAACCAGATAGCTAAAGTAAAATCCGCTTTGGTTTCTCCTTCGGATTCGATAGCCAATATTATTTCACTTGTATAATCTTTGAAGCTTCGCGATAAGTTTTGTTTTTGAGCATTTAAATCGTTCATTAGTTTATTGAGATCCTTAATCTCTCTATTGATTCTCAACTCCTCAAGTTTAATTTCTTTTAACCTTGATCGATAAAATTCCGAAGTTGCTTTAAGTTCGTTTAGATTGACTCCATTGTCACCTCCTATATCTTTGTTTGTCGTGATCAAGGAATATTCTTCCCTGAGTACAATCAATGCTGTTTGTTTGTCCTCAACCAACATGACCAGACTATCTTGTTGAGATTGGTTTGACAATAATGCATCTGAAAGTTTAGATTTATTGAGATAGTTCTGATTGTATTTTACGGAGAGGATTGTAAAGTCTCCTGTGCCTTTCACTTGAATGCTACTGGAAAGTATATGAGGAGCAATGTCTACAAACTTTACGATTGAGTTTCCAGCTTTGATTCTAGTGCTTGCTGTTCTTGATACCTGGGCTCCTTTTTCAAAAACAGTTACTTGATGGATATTTGATTTTATTGGAATTTCTTCATTGTTAGCAAATAGGCTAAGTTGAAGCATTAAAATGATGATGGTTCCGATTGCTTTCATGTTCTTGATTTTTATTACACAGTTATGATGCAGAATCCTTTCTGATTACATAAATCAGTAGGATTTGTTTGTTGGAAAAATATAGAAGAATGAGGTAGGAGTAAAGTGAATGCAACTATTAAAGTAGAGTGAAGTCTTGTTTTACCTTATGAGAAGATAAACAGTTTGCCGGACCAACCTTTTAGAATAGTTTGACGTCTTTGTAATAGAGGCTATGTATTATTTATTTGAAATGAAAACCAATTTTTCTTTCTGGGCTCTGCTTAGTTTTTTGATAGCAAATTCTCTTTTGCTAGCTTCCTTTCTATTCTCACAGTTTTCTGAATAGATTATTTGGACGGGTTGTCTGGCTCTGGTGTATCTAGCGGCTTTGCTTTTTGGGGATGCGTCGTTGTGTTCAGTTATTCTTCTATCAAGATCGTTTGTGATGCCTGTGTAGTAGGTCCTATCATAACATTCCAACATATACACAACCCATTGATTTTCTGTTTGACTTACAATCATCCGAATAAGTCACCTTGCGTTGATATCTGAATGGGTTCTATGAGTTGGGCATCATTTTCAGATACTTTTCCTACTCTTTTAGAAACGGGGTAGGCCTTCATATTTTCTTGAGGATAAGGTTCAATCATTTCTAATAATTCCTCTGGAGGAATAGAGTCATCGAGCCAAAGTTCTTCTTGTTCAGGAAGTAGGATGGCAGGCATCCTATCGTGAATATCTTTAAGTAGTTCGTTTGGTTCTTGAGTGATGATGGTAAATGATTCTATCACTTCATCTTTTGGAGATTGCCAGATTTCCCAAAGACCAGCACAGCAAAAGATTTCTTGATCTGTGGTTTGGATTCGATAGGGTTGTTTTTCTTTATCTATTTTTTTCCATTCATAAAAACCATCCAAAGGGACCAAGCATCTTCTTTTTTGGAGCGCATATTTGAAGCTATTTTTTTCAGTGATGGTTTCTTTTCTAGCATTGATCATTTTATAACCAATCTTCAAGTCCTTTGCCCAGGATGGAATCAATCCCCATCGGAACATGCGGATATGATTTTTTTCTACGTTGGTAATAACAGGATGATAGTGTGTTGGGGCGACATTATAGTTAGGAAGTGGATTGTATCGCTCCAACTCATCAGAATAGAAGGTAGCATTAAATCTAGCTTCTATTTCTTTTTCTGTCTTCGTTAGGGAAGACCTGCCACACATTATAATCTCTTTTTTTGGACGTAGGCATCAATTCCTCCTAAATCTCTTTTAGCAGAATTGGCAGTGCTCATTGATGAGTACTTACCAGCGATAACGGTATAATATCGCGATCCCTCAAAGATTATACTTTCTGCATTTGGGAAACCTTTATTTTTCAATTTCTTGACCATAGCTTTTGCATTGTTTTCCTGTGAGTAATTTCCAGTTATCAAAAGATAGTTACCTCGTGAGCTTGAAGAATTACTTGAAGAAGAGCTTGTCGATTTTTTAGCTGGCTTTTTCTCTTCAACCACCTTTTTTGTAGGCTCTTTTACTACATCTTCTGGTGGATTATATACTGGTGCATCTTCTTGTACATAAGAAGGAGAATCACTATCATTATCTGATTTGGAATCATCACCATATGATTTGCTTTCGTTTTCTGTAGATGAAAAATCAATATCATCACCTTCAAATTCTTCTGCAACATCCTCCATAACTGACTCAGCTTTAGCTACGACCTCTCCTCCTGCATTTTGGATATTTTCAGTTACTTCATCTGCAGTATCTGTAATTTTATCCACTGCACTTGAACCACAAGATTTTAACATTGTACCAAAAACTAAGAACACCAATATTAGTAGGATGCTATAGATGGAAATTTGAAATACTTTTCCCATGATTATAAATTAAATAATTATTTAATGTATTAAAGCCTTAAATTTAAGCAATTACGCTTAAAAGTAAGCCCTTTTATCAATTTTCTTGATATAGTTCATGAAAGATTTGTTGACAACTCTTGTTCCACCGATTGTTGGATAGTTCCCAGAGAAGTACCAATCACCTTTATGGTTTGGACAAGCTTTATGTAGACCTTCAAGAGTCTGATAGATTACTTCTACTTCTGCATTTAGGTTTGGAGGGGTGACGATTTTTGCAATTTCTTCATTGAGTTCTTCAAGTGTAAAGAGGCTGTATAGCTGTTGAACTTGATTTGTCATCTCAATATCTGGTATGTTAAACTGCATCTCGCACTTCTCATAAGTTTCACCAAGAAGGTGCTCTTGATTGGTCTTTTTTAGAAGATTGACCAATGCTCTGAATGCCACAAATTCCTTCATCTTAGACATATCGATGCCATAACAATCTGGATATCTAATTTGTGGAGCAGAACTGACTATTATTATTTTCTTAGGCTGTAAAGTGTCTAAGATTTTTAATATACTATTTTTTAGTGTGGTACCTCTGACAATTGAATCATCTAGCATGACCAAAGTGTCAATCTTATTTTTGACAAGACCATAGGTGACATCATATACATGCGAAACAAGATCTGCCCTGCTTGCATCATCAGCAATAAAGGTTCTCATCTTTGCATCCTTAACAGCAATTTTTTCTACTCTTGGTTTTATTGCCAAAACTTTATCAAGTTCATCTTGGCTCATGTTTGGATTGGCAAGAATCTTTTGCTTTTTCAAATTGTCAAGCTCTAGATTGATTCCTTCAATCAGACCATAGAAAGCAACTTCGGCAGTATTTGGAATGAAAGAGAAAATTGTATTCTCAGTATCAAAGTTTACCTTTTCTAGTACTTCCTTTGCCAATTGAATACCTAGTTTTTTTCTTTCTAGGTATATGTCTCTATCTGTTCCTCTTGAAAAATAGATTCTTTCAAATGAACAAGATGTCTTTTTATCTTCATCTTTAACTGAGACTTCACTTACGGTTCCATTCTTTTTGATGATAAGAGCATGACCAGGTTTTATTTCATTAACTGCATTAATGTGCACTCCCATACATGTTTGGATTGCAGGTCTTTCTGAGGCAACTACTACAACTTCATCATCTTGATAATAGAAAGCAGGTCTGATGCCTCCCGAGTCTTTCATTACAAAAGCATCACCATGACCAATCATTCCCGCCATAACATATCCACCGTCAAATTTTCTGCTTGCTCTCTGTAGCATTCTTTTGATATCAAGATGCTCACCAATTAATTGAGTAATCTCATCGTTGGTGTAGTTTTCTGCTTTAAACCAATTAAATAATCTTTGTACCTCATCGTCCAAAAAGTGGCCGATTTTCTCCATGACTGTGACAGTATCAGACATTTCTTTTGGATGTTGTCCAAAAGAAAGGAGCTCTTCAAAGAGTTCATTTACATTAGTGAGATTGAAGTTACCTGCAATCACTAAGTTTCTTGTTATCCAGTTGTTGAGTCGGAGAAATGGGTGGCAGGTTTCAATGGTATTGAGACCATGTGTGCCGTATCTCAAATGTCCAAGATATACTTCTCCTATGTACGGTTTATTTTTCTTTAGCCACTCGGCATCTTGTAGCTGCTCAGGGCTTAACTCAGCAAAATGGGCATGCACCTGATTGAATAGGTCATCCAAATAGTTGGATGCATTGCTTCTTTTTCTGCTTATGTATCTATTTCCAGGTTCTACATTGAGCTTGATAGATGCAAGACCTGCACCATCTTGCCCTCTGTTTCTTTGTTTCTGGAGAAGTAGCTGAAGTTTGTTTAAGCCGTAGAGTGGTGTACCATATTTATCAATATAGAATTGTATCGGTTTTAGCAGTCTGACCATTGCTAGTCCGCATTCGTGCTTAATGGTATCGCTCATAGGCTAGAATATTTTGCGAATCTATAATGATTGATTAAATATTCGTAATCTATCTATTATTATTTCTTGTTAAGCTATTGATTCACCTTCGTTTTCAAATAACTCATCATAATTCTTCTTCTCACCATTGGCTTTAGCTACTGGTGTATGTTCAACATAAGGTCTTGGTCCAATCAATCTTTCAACATCAGATTTTAACAATACTTCTTTTTCTAGCAATTGGTTGGCTAAGATGTGTAACTCCTCTTTCTTTTCGAAAAGCAAGGCTTGAGCCCTTTCATATTGAGCATCAATCATTATTCTCACCTCTGCATCAATAATCGTGGCAGTTTCATCAGAATAAGGCTTGTTAAACTGGTCTTGTTGCATGCCATAAAAAGATACGTTACCCACTTTTTCATTCATTCCATATATTGCTATCATCGAATAAGCCATCTTGGTCACTTGATCTAAATCATTTTGTGCACCCGTTGATATCTTATCGAAGATTATTTTCTCAGCAGCTCTTCCTCCCAAGGTCATACACATTCTATCATTGAGCTGTTCTGTTCTAGTAATATATTCTTCCTTAGGAAGATATTGAGCATATCCAAGTGTCCCAACTCCTCTAGGTACTATGGTTACTTTGACCAATGGAGAAGCATACTCAAGAAACCATCCACAGATAGCATGTCCTGCTTCGTGGAATGCAATGATTTCTTTTTCCTTTGGTGAGATTAATTTGTTTTTCTTTTCAAGTCCACCGATCACTCTATCCAATGCATAATTAAAGTCATCCATGTCTACTGCTTTCTTTCCTCTTCTCGCAGCAATCAAAGCAGATTCATTGGCAACGTTGGCAATTTCCGCTCCTGCAAATCCTGGTGTCATTTCAGCTAAGACTTTTGCATCGATTTCATCACTGATTTTTATCGACTTTAAATGCACTTTAAAAATTGCTTCTCTACCAACCAAGTCAGGTCTGTCTATTCCAATCTGTCTATCAAATCTACCCGGTCTCATCAAGGCTGAATCAAGAATGTCAGGTCTGTTTGTTGCAGCCATAAGGATTACTCCTTTATCTGTGCTAAAACCATCCATCTCAACCAACAACTGGTTTAAGGTATTTTCTCTTTCGTCGTTTCCACCTTGGATTGCGCCTTTACCTCTCGCTCTACCAATTGCATCAATCTCATCGATAAATACAATACAAGGTGCTTTTTCTCTTGCTTGTTTAAACAAGTCTCTTACTCTAGATGCACCAACTCCAACAAACATTTCTACGAAGTCAGAACCAGAGATAGAAAAGAATGGTACTCCAGCTTCACCGGCAACTGCTTTTGCAAGTAATGTTTTACCAGTACCTGGAGGACCAACAAGGATTACTCCTTTTGGAATTTTACCACCAAGTGAAGTGTATTTTTTGGGATTTTTAAGAAAGTCTACAACCTCCATCACTTCTTCTTTTGCCTCTTCCAATCCTGCAACATCTTGAAAAGTTACATTTACTTTTGTGTTGTCAAATAGAGTAGCTTTTGATTTTCCAATATTAAAAATCTGTCCACCAGCTCCACCGGCTCCACCTCCCATTCTTCTGAGGAAGAAAACCCAAAGTCCTATCAATAGGAAAGCAGGAAGAATCCAGCCCAAAGCATTTCCTAGCCAATTGCCTCGGACATCAAAGTCATAGGCAATCTGTTTGTTAGGATTTGCTTTATTAAAGTCATCCAACTTTGTCTCAAATCTTTCAAGAGATCCAAGCTTGAATGAAAAGTGCGGTTGAGGTAACAACTTCTTGGTTTCAAACTCAGGATTGAGCTTTACGCCTTTGTCGTTTAGGAAAACATTAACCTGTCCTTGGTTGATGATTAATATTTTTTCAATCTGACCTTCATTAGCCATTTCGAAAAATTTACCTTGATTTATTTCTTTTGGACCATTACCTACCACTCTCATCATATTGAAGAAAAGTAGGATCATAAGAATGACTAAACCGTATATCCAATATGGATTGTAGTTTGGCTTCTTATTTTTATCACTATTTTTTGTTTCCTTTGTCATTAATGCCTTGTTAGTTTAAAACTAATAGTAGAATATTGTTAATCAATAATATTGTCAATCTATATCTTCGTAGCTCGTCATTTCTGAGTCGCTCCATAAATCTTCAAGATCGTAAAACTCTCTTGTCTCAGGGTAGAATACATGTACGATTACATTAAAATAATCGACCAACACCCATTTTGCCCCAGAAACACCCTCGCTACTTACTGGTACAACACCTAATTCATCTTTTAATCTAAATTGTACGTTTTGCGCAATTGATTTTACCTGAGTGGATGATTCTCCTTGGCAGATGATAAAAAAATCAGTTGGTCTGTCATCTAAATTTCTTAGATCAAGCTTTATGATATTTTTCCCCTTGATGTCCTGAATACTATCTATTATTGTCGGGATAAAATTTGCTACCTCCTCTTTGCTACTGATACTGGCTTTTTGTGCGTTCAAATTTTAATTTTAGTTAAGCTCTTTTAATCAATGTCTGGAATATTTAAAAGTTATTCTTTTGGAAAATGGATCTATCAAAGAGCATCCATATCTACTAACGCAGATTTACCAATTTCTGTTTCAAAAAACTCTCTAAACGCAAATATAGTGCTATACACTTATAAGCAGTGGGCTGGAAAGGGACAAATTGGAAGAAAATGGCATAGTGGAGAGGATAAAAACCTAACATTTTCCTTTCTAATAGGAATTAATCAACTTTTAGCCTCAAAACAGTTTCGATTTAATATGATCATTTCGCTTGCATTACGGGATTGGATTGCTTCTGTGGTGGAAGATTCACTCGTAAAAAATGATGATTGTAGGATCAAATGGCCAAATGATATATATATAAAAGATAAAAAGATAGCGGGGATTTTGATCCAAAATACCCTCATGGACAAGTACATATCAAAATCAATGGTAGGTATAGGAGTCAATGTTAATGAGCTAAAATTTCCTGATGATCTTCCAAATCCTGTTTCTTTTACTCAGATTACAGATAAGGAATACGACCTCAACTTGCTTTTCGCAAATATGCTTTTGTACTTAGAAAATCGTTTTTATGATTATGATCAAATAAGTTTTCAAACTTTGAAAAAACTTTATGTTGAAAAAATGTATTTATTAAATCAAAGGAGGACATTTACCTTGAGTGAAAATGAGCAAAACTTTGAAGCTGAAATCACTGGGATATCGGATGAGGGAAAGCTGGAGCTAAGGCAAAAAGAAAGAATGAGTTATTTTAATTTTAGAGAAATAAGATATACGATTTAATGAAGGCAGCTATATTGACAATAGGGACAGAATTACTAATCGGGCAGGTCATAGACACCAACTCAGCTTGGCTAGGTAAAAAATTAAATCTTCTTGGTATTGAAGTCGTGGAAAGAAGATCTATTGCAGATAATGCTGCTTTGATTAAAAGTTCGATTGACGATTTGTGTAAACTCTCTTCTATCATTTTTATAACTGGAGGATTGGGTCCAACACGTGATGATATTACTAAAAAAACGCTTGCAGAATTAACCAATCAAGAGATGGTTATGCATGATGAAACGTATCAAAAAATCAAAAACTATTTTGATAAAAGAGGATTTGAAATGAAGCCTGCACATGTTGAACAATGCAAAATGCCTGTCGATACAATTTTGTTGACAAATAATATGGGTACTGCTCCTGGAATGTGGATGAAGTACAAGGAATGTATCCTAGTATCAATGCCAGGTGTGCCGTCCGAAATGAGATATATTTTCAACAACGATCTGTCCAAAAAGCTAATTGAAGAAGGTGTTGCAAATGAAATTTTTCACCGTACAATTCATACTGCAGGAATTGGGGAAACTATGATTGCAGACTTGATTGCGGACATCGAGTCAAATTTGCCGAAAGGCATATCGCTTGCTTACTTACCAGGAATCGCACAAGTAAGAGTAAGAGTAAGTGGGAACTCATCTTATGTATCTAACATAAAAGATATAGTCATGGAGTATGCTGATAAAATTGAAAAGCGGATAGAGAAATATGTCTACGGGCATGATGGTGAAACATTGCCGATTGCCTTGATGAAAATATTGAAAGAGCGGGGAGAAAAATTGACCCTTGCTGAAAGCTGTACAGGAGGATATACCTCTCATTTGATGGTTTCAACATCGGGGATATCTGAAGTCTATGATGGATCTATCACGGCTTACAGTTATGAGCTAAAAGAAAAATTACTTGGAGTCAAAAGGCAGACATTAGAAACCTTTGGGGCTGTAAGTGAAGAAGTAGTTACACAGATGGTGTTGGGAGCCATAAAAGCTACAGGGTCAAATCATGCCATTGCTATCTCTGGGATTGCTGGTCCAGGAGGCGGAACACCTGATAAACCAGTAGGAACAGTATGGGTGGCCTGTGGAAATGAGAAGAATCTAGTGACCAAAAAACTACAATTGCTAAAAAATCGAGAAATGAATATCAAATATTCAGCGGCTATTTCACTGAATGTATTAAGACGGTTGTTGTTGGCTAATAAATGATTAAATTTGCATTATTAAAACAGAATTGAGATATGGCAAAGGTTGAATTAATTATGCCTAAGATGGGCGAAAGTATCATGGAAGCGACTATTCTTAATTGGGTTAAGAATGTTGGTGACAAGCTTGAAGAAGATGAAACCATCTTGGAGATCGCTACTGATAAAGTTGATTCAGAAATACCTTCACCCGTTGATGGCGTGCTTGTAGAAATTTTACGACAAGTAAATGATGTGGTTCCAGTTGGCGAGGTAATCGCGATACTAGAAACAGAAGGAGAAGGAGTATCAACACCTGCAGCAGCTCAGCAAACACAAGCACCAGAACCGGCTGCACAATCAGCAGCTCCAATACCACCAAGCCCAACACCAGTTACCCCAATTCAGACTCCTAATCCTACTCCCACACCAGAAGTTGCAAAAAAATTATCGGCAGCTCCAGACATGTCTGCTTCGGCGCCTGTAACCGCCACTGAAACTGTTCCATATGTTCCAGCAGCATCTGCAGGAAATGGATCTATTCCAACGAATAATAATGGAAAATTTTACTCACCCTTGGTGCGAAGTATTTCCCAAAAAGAAAATGTCAGCTTAGCAGAATTGGAGTCAATAGCTGGGAGTGGTAAAGGAGGTAGAGTAACCAAGAAAGATCTACTTAATTATATAAGTCAACGAAAAACAGGAGCTGTTCCTCAAGCTCAGATGGCAGTACCAGCAACAACTGTAGCTCCATTAGTCGCTGCGGCTAGTTTAGCAACTTCAAAACCATCTACAAGCCAAAGCATGCCGGCTACAGGATCTCATGAGATTATTGAGATGGATCGTATGAGAAAGTTGATCGCCGATCATATGGTGATGTCAAAAAGAACATCTCCACATGTTACTTCATTTGTTGAGGCTGATGTGACTAATTTAGTTGATTGGAGGAATTCGGTCAAGAAAGGATTTGCAGAAAAGTATGGAGAGAAAATCACTTTCACGCCTATTTTTATTGAAGCTGTTGTGAAAGCGATTCAGGACTATCCAATGGTTAATGTTTCGGTTGATGGAACTAATATTATCAAGAAGAAGAACATTAATATCGGAATGGCAACGGCTCTTCCTTCAGGCAACTTGATTGTTCCAGTGATAAAGAATGCAAATGGATTTAATCTCGTCGGCCTAACCCAACAAGTTAATGGACTTGCGGATAAGGCAAGAAATAACAAATTGAAGCCTGAGGACATCCAAGATGGAACATTTACGGTAACCAATGTTGGTACTTTCGGAAATGTAATGGGTACCCCGATTATCAATCAACCACAGGCAGCAATTCTTGCTTTGGGAGCTATAAGAAAAAAGCCAGCAGTACTCGAAACTGAGTATGGTGACGTTATAGCTATACGTCAAATGATGTTTTTATCGTTATCCTACGACCATAGGATAGTTGATGGATTCCTTGGCGGCTCATTTTTGAGAAAAGTAGCCGATTATCTTGAAGCATTCGATAAGTCTCAAACTATTTAGTTTTCACACCAAAAACATTATTTTTGAGGGACTTATGTCTTAAAAAAATTAATATATAAGGGTGTACATGCAAATTGCCACAAGAATAGTATCGTTGATAATACTGTGCTTATTGGGTTTAACTCCCATAAGTGCACAGACGTCTAAGAAAAAGGCAGACAATTTCTATAAGGATAAGCAATACCAAAAAGCCTACGACGAATACCTCCAAGTCAAAAATATCCAAAAGGATAAAGTTTCACTAGCCAAAAAAGGAATCTGTAGCTATCATATCAATAAATTGACTGAGGCTTCTAAGGACCTAACTACAGCTTATAAGATGGGTAATTCTGCTCCAGACCTAAAATTTTATATGGGTCGGATCAATCATTCAATGAGAAAATATGAAGATGCAATATTCTTCTATAAATCTTACTTAAAGGAACTTAAGTCTAGCGAGGAAATAAGACCTAATGTGGCATTATATATAAAAAATTGTTTTTCAGGAATGAGGCTTTCGTATGATGATGAAGATCTAGGTCTTGTAGAAAATGCCGGTAATCTTGTGAATTCAAAAGATGATGAGATCAATCCCGTTCCAAGCCCGACGGTTGTAAACAGATATTATTATTCATCAAATAGAGCTCAGGATAATTACGATCTATACAGTGCTGAAATGATGGAAGGAAATTGGCAACAAGGGAATCACATCCATAAAAGTCTCAATACTCCAAACAATGAAATATTACAAGATTGTAGTTTGGATGGATCAGTGATGGTATTTCTGAGAGGAGAAAGAAACGGAAGTAATAGACTTTATCTCAATCGATATTCACAAAGTAGACATAATCAAAGAGTTATTTTTTCAGAAACTAAAGCAGTATCTGGAGACCAAGATGTCTATCTAGTCAATGATGAGATAATGATTTTTGCTAGTAATCGAGAAGGAGGATTTGGTGGATACGATCTCTACATTTCAGAGTTTTCTGCCAAGGGTTGGTCAGACCCCAAAAACTTAGGCAACGAAGTTAATAGTAGTTATGACGAAAGATACCCTTTCATGTTTGAAGACCAATCCCTTCTATATTTTAGTTCGGACAATCCAAACAGCATAGGTGGATTTGATATTTTTTCTTCTACAAAAATTGGAGATGAATGGTCAGAGCCAAAAGCTTATGACTATCCAATAAATTCACCAGAAGACGATATCCAATTCAGAATTCAAGAAGAAGGATTTCAGGCCTTTCTTTCGTCAAATCGAAAATCATCAACCCTCGGAGGATTTGATATCTATACGGTATTTCTGCGACAAGGAACTCCCGTGCATATTTCAGATCCAAAGCAACCTCTCGGATTGATTAGGAGTAGTGTGAAGGATGAAGATTATGCTTATGAGGAAGAGGAGCCGGGAGCCGAGAACCGCGAGTCGAGAGAAGATTCGAATGTTATGGAGGAAGTGGGAAGCGAGGAGCGGGAAGCGGGAGAAGAGACAATGAGACTCGAGACGGAGAGACTTGAAAAGGAAAAACTCGAAACGGAAAAACTCGAAGCAGAGAAACTTGAGACAGAGAGACTAGAAAAGGAAAGACTGGAAGCAGAAAAATTAGAGAAGGAGAGATTGAAGAAGGAGGCACTTGAAAAGGAGAGACTCGAGACAGAGAGACTAGAAAATGAAAGACTAGAAAATGAAAGACTAGAAAATGAAAGACTAGAAGCAGAGAGACTTGAAGCAGAGAGACTTGAAGCAAAGAGACTTGAAGCAGAGAGACTAGAAAAGGAAAAACTCGAAGCGGAAAAACTCGAAGCAGAGAAACTTGAGACAGAAAGACTAGAAAATGAAAGACTAGAAGCAGAGAGACTGGAAGCAGAGAGACTCGAGACAGAGAGACTAGAAAAGGAAAGACTTGAAGCAGAACGCCTGGAGGCAGAAAGAATTGAAGTAGAAAGGCTAGAGAAGGAGAGACTCAGGAAAGAGCGAATTGAGAAAGAAAGACTTGAAGCAAATAGAAAAGAGAAAGAAAGATTAAAGAAAGAAAGACTGGAGGCAGAAAGACTGGAAGCGGAGAGTCTGGAAGCGGCGAGAATAGAAGCGGCAAGACTGGAAGCAGAGAGACTTGAAGCAGAGAGACTTGAAAGAGAGGCTGCCGAACTCGTAGAAGAACCTGTTGCTACAAAGGTGGCAGAGAAAGAGGATGTTGTAGAAGTGGAAAAGCAGGAGGAGCCAGTGAAAGAGGTGAAGCCTCGAAAGGGAAGGAAGAGGGATAAAGAGGAAGAAGGGAAAGAAGAGAAAGATATTACAGGGGTTATTCTACAGCCAATTATCTACGATAATGATTCTGAGTTACTAAATGATGGGAACAAGGAAATATTGGATAAGGTGATTACTAAATTAAAAAATTCAGGGCAGGCTAATATTATTCTTACTAGTCATAGTTTGCCTGAAGGATTACCAGAATTTGAATTGATGTTTGCCATAAGGCGAGCGGAAAAGATTGCAGCTTATATAATTGACAATGGTGTAAGTTCGGATAGGATTATATTAAACGCAGTAGGGTCTGCTTATCCTTTTGTAAAAAAGGTGGTAGATGATGATATTTATGAATCTAACAAGCTATACAATAATCGGGTTGATATAAAGCTTGTGAATATTTCTGGCAACAGTATTGTAAGTCAGCCAACTATTGATGAAAAATTACTGAGTCCTAAATATCAATTATATCAAACGGTAACAGAAGATGTCTACTTCAGAGTTTTTATACATGAGACTGAAAAGAAGATGTACAAAAATGCAATACTCAGATATTATAATGACCTGCTGATTGAAAACGATATACAATCTGGATTGTACAAATATTACGTTGGCCTCTACACAGATTTTAAAAATGCCTTTGAGTTAAAACGCGAATTAGAAAATAGAAATGTAAGCGAAGCAATCATTGTTGCCTATTATAACGGTAACATTTTGAGCTTAAAAGATGCCAAACTTTTGAAAGGGAAATATCCAGAGTTGGCTAATTATATTGAGATTAATCAATAAGAGAGATGTGAGACTCGCTACGCGTTGCTCGATTTAGATGCTAGGCGCTAGACTAGAAATGCCTCCCTGTTCTAATACCATCCTTCTTCTAAAGTCGAACGATAGTTTATAACTTTTCCTCCTTCTTACGTCAGGAGCGGAAGTTTATACACGAAAACCTTTTACTGAAGTACTTAATTATGCTCTCGCAGAATGCAAGGTGTCAATTAATTTGAAAAATCAAAAGCACATCGAAGTAAATTCAGGGAGGCATTACAACCTAAGTTATCTGAAGTGAGTTACTCTTTCGTAAGAAGTATTGTGCACTCCAAAATCCAACTATCTTACACACTCCCGTGAATAAGTCTGGATGTCTGGCAGTCTAACGTCTGTATTTTGACTCCTCCAAAATACACCTACTCCGCCTCCTTCTGAAAATGAGCAACAAATTCTTCAATAGTCATTGTTCCCAAATCACCTTCACCTTGACGTCTAACCGATATGGTATTTGACTCTTGTTCTTTTTCTCCAACGATTAGAAGGAATGGAATTTTCTTCAATTCGTTATCTCTGATCTTTTTTCCAATGGACTCACCTCTGTTATCGATGACACCTCTGATATCTGCAGCAGCCAATTTCTTCTGCACTTCCTCACTGTAAGCATTAAAATTTTCTGATACATTAATTAGCACAAATTGTTCTGGAGTCAACCATAGTGGAAATTTACCTGCGGTGTGTTCTATCAAGATACTCATAAATCTTTCCATAGATCCAAAAGGTGCTCTGTGTATCATTACAGGTCTGTGTCCTGTATTATCAGAGCCGGTGTATTCCAATTCAAATCTTTCTGGAAGGTTATAATCTACTTGGATGGTTCCAAGCTGCCATGATCTTCCCAAAGCATCTTTAATCATAAAGTCGAGCTTTGGTCCGTAGAAGGCTGCTTCTCCATAAACCGTGGTTGTTTTCATATCTACCTCACTGGTAGCATCGACGATGGCCGCTTCCGCCGCTTCCCAGTTTTCTATAGAACCAATATATTTATCAGGATTGTTTGGATCCCTCAAAGAGATCTGAGCTGTAAAATCTGTAAAACCCATTTTGTCAAGAACCTGAACAGTAAGATCTAGAACATCCAAAAACTCACCTTTCAATTGCTCTGTTGTACAGAAAATATGTGCATCATCTTGTGTAAATCCTCTTACTCTAGATAGGCCATGAAGTTCTCCACTTTGCTCATATCTATATACGGTACCAAATTCACCTATTCTAATCGGTAGATCTTTGTATGATCTTGGCTTATGGCCAAAAATTTCGCAATGGTGAGGACAGTTCATAGGTTTTAACAAGAACTCTTCTCCTTCTCTTGGAGTCTTGATAGGTTGAAAACTATCTTCTCCATATTTTTCATAGTGGCCAGAAGTGATGTAAAGATTTTTGTTGGCGATATGTGGTGTTACCACCATTTCATATCCTCTCTTTTCTTGCTCACCTCTTAAATATTGCTGTAGTCTTTCTCTGATGGCTGTTCCTTTCGGCAACCAGATGGGAAGACCTGCACCTACTTTTTCTGAAAACATAAAGAGCTCCATTTCTTTTCCTAGTTTTCTATGGTCTCTTTTCTTTGCTTCTTCGAGCAACGCAAGATGTTCTTTTAGTTCTTTTTGTTTGGGGAAGCTAACACCGTAGATTCTAGTCATCTGTTTTCTAGACTCATCTCCTCTCCAATATGCTCCAGCAAGGCTCAATAATTTTACAGCCTTTATCTTTCCCGTATCCACCATATGTGGTCCTCTACAAAGGTCTGTAAATTTACCTTGAGTATAAAAAGTGATGGAACCATCCTCCAAGCCATCGATCAACTCTAATTTATACTCATCGCCTTTTTCTGTAAAGTATTTAATGGCCTCCAGTTTTGAAACTTCCTTTCTCTCAAATTGATTCTTCTCTCTTGCCAGCTCAAGCATTTTCTCCTCAATCTTGGGTAAATCCTCTGGAGTAAGAATTACATCTCCTGTATCGACATCATAATAGAATCCGTTATCGATCGCTGGTCCGATCCCAAATTTAGTACCAGGATAGAGGGCCTCCAGCGCTTCCGCAAATAGGTGTGCCGATGAATGCCAGAAGGTCATTTTGCCTTTATCATCTTTAAATGTGTGAAAATTGACAGTTGAATCCTCATTTATAGGGCGGGTAGGATCCCAAACTTCATCATTTACTGTTGCAGATAATACATTTCTTGCCAATCCTTCACTTATTGAATTAGCTATGTCTAGGGCTGTTGAGCCGTTTTCGTACTCTCTGACTGCACCGTCAGGAAAAGTAATTTTCATCATAATCTTTGTTTCGAAGTACAAATTTAAACACCTGCTACACTAAAATGCCCTTTGAAGTGATCAAATATTACAATAAGTGATAACATTGAGCTATAACTAAGCGTTTGTCTAGCGATATTCATACTTTTGCAGCTTAGTTGTACAAACAATACATTACATAAACACACTATATAGGAGCAGATGACACAGAATTTTAAAAATGATGTCGAGGCAGTTGATGCGCTTTCTCAATCTTTCAAGAACTTAAAATCAGAAATAGCTAAGGTAATCGTTGGTCAAGAAGCGGTAGTCGAGGCAGTACTTATCTCATTATTTGCAAATGGTCATAGTTTATTGGTTGGAGTACCAGGACTTGCAAAGACTTTGTTGATTAGTACAATTGCTGATGTATTGGATTTAGAATTTAAAAGAATCCAGTTTACACCGGATTTGATGCCATCAGATATTACAGGTTCAGAAATATTAGGCGAAAGCCGAAATTTTGAATTTAAGAAAGGGCCACTTTTCTCAAATATTGTTTTGGCGGATGAGATCAACAGAACACCACCAAAAACTCAAGCTGCTCTTTTGGAGGCAATGCAAGAAAAATCGGTTACGGTAAACGGTGTAAGACACTTGCTTCCAAAACCATTCTTTGTATTGGCAACACAAAACCCCATCGAACAAGAAGGAACGTATCCTTTGCCTGAAGCACAGTTGGATAGATTTATGTTTAATATCACTTTGGATTATCCTAGCTATGAGGAGGAGTTGAATGTTGTGAAAAGAACCACGACAAATACAGAGACAAATCTTAGCAATGTATTGACAGGAGATCAGATTATTGAGTTCCAACAAATAGTAAGAAAAATTCCGATTGCTGATAATGTATTGAGCTATGCTGTATCATTGGCGTCAAAGACACGGCCAAATACCAAGATGGCTACAGCAGAAGTAAATAATTATATCTCTTGGGGAGCAGGACCTAGAGCATCCCAATATTTGGTTTTGGGTGCAAAGGCACATGCTGCTATCAAAGGGAAATATTCTCCAGATATTGAAGATGTAAAGGCTATAGCCAATTACGTTCTTAGACATAGAGTGGTTAGAAACTATAAGGCAGAAGCTGAAGGAATTTCAGAAGAGCAAATCATTGCTCAATTAATGTAAAGATGAGCTCTTTTCGTATCTTGAAAAAATTGAATTGTTAAACGTCAATTCTTTCCATTTGTGCATCTTTATAATAGAAAGCTATGGAAATGAAACTAAAATATCTCATATACGGTCTTTTCATACTGCTGGCATACGGCTGTAGTACAGCAGGTATGGGTGGTGCAAACACGGGTCCAAAGCCCCATGCTTTGGGCAAAATGAATGAAATTGTAGTCATTGCAGACAAGGATTTATGGGAGGGAGCAGTCGGCGATACTTTCAAATTTTACTTCGGCTCTGCATACCCAATAATGCCTACTCCCGAACCAATATTTGACATTCGTCATTTTGATTTAAAAGATCTTACGGTTGCGCCGCTGAGGAAAGAATTAAGAACCTATGTGATTCTTGCGGATTTGAATGATACCGATTCTGATATAACGAAAATGGTAGGTAGAGATCTCGGCGAAAATAAATACGATAAATCACAAACAGATAACACCTTTAATTCTTCCATCGGAAAGGATAAGTGGGCTAAAGGTCAAGTGCTTTTTTATCTCTTTGCCAATGGAGAAGATAAGCTTGCTAATACGATAGGTAAAAATTTCCCAGGTATAGCAACCAGGGTCAATAAGCACGATGAAGAAAAACTATCACAATCTATTTTCGCAGGTGCTCATAATCTAGATTACATCAGTTTGATAGAACAGAAGTATGGAATAAATATTAAAATTCCAATGAGCTTTCAAAAGGCTCTTGATGTTGAAGACCTTACATGGTTTAGAAGAGATGATCGAGAATATACTTTGAATTTAGTTTTTGATAAAAAGCGCTACGAGAATCAAAATCAATTGGAAACTCAAGCGATCAAAGATTGGATTACTGACTTTGGAAAAACCTATGTTACCTCCGATCAAAAAGGGGACAAACTAATTATCAACGATACGGACTTACCCATCTTTGACTATACCAAAGAAATAAAAGGAGCTTTCGCAAAAGAGTTGAGAGGTACATGGGAAATGACAGAAGAATTTCTAGCTGGACCTTTTTTCGGATATAGTATTCTCAATGAAAAATCCAACGAAGTTATTTATGCTTTAGCGTTTATTTCAGCCCCAGGAAAGGTCAAAAGGGATAGGATGCAGCAGTTGGAGCATATGATTCAGTCCTTGGAGTGGATGGAATAGGATAGCTTACGCTTTATTTTTTCAAATAGCTTTTTTCATTTTCTTTTGCTGCCTCCTATGGAGGCGAGCTTCCTGCGGCGCACAGAGTGCCCAAAAGAAAACGAAATATGACTGATTGGTTTTTTGACGAAGTCAAAAATGAATGTATGGCTTGCCCGCCAGAATATGATTTTTCATATGCAGGAGGGGAGACATTCAAGTGAAGGAACCTGAACCGGTAAAAAGGCACTCCCTCAAAGGCATTTTTACTCAACTCAAATCCTCAGCTCCCAATTTCCTGCTTCCCCGACCTCTTCGAGCTCGAAGCCGCGACGGAAATTACTCGCCCCATGCTGACGAGAGAGATTTTACCAACTGCTTCAGTTTTCTTATTTATCTAACTTGAAAAGAGTTAGCAGATAGAAAACTCTCCTGCGATTAGTTGACCCCGCATTAAAGAACTAGCGTTAAGAAATTATTTTGGTGGGAGGATTAGAGAGTGAAAACTGTGTGAGGCGGCAAGAAGCTTGTATGAAAAACCTATAACAGATATGTACTTGGTAAACGAGAAAGTGCGCCGAGTTTTTTCAATCGAGGGCATGCAAAATAATTTTAGAGTAGGGCTTTACAGCGGTGACTTTTTTGTTTACTTTTTGTGTGGTAGACAAAAAGTAAAAAAGCTAATTTGAAAATTTACTAAAATTAGCTTCCTTACATTCTCCTCTCACAATCTCCATTCCATTGAAATTAATTTATAAGTAATTGATTATTAATTACTTACGAAGCAGCTTTATCAGCCTTAATGCTGTTATTTAATATATAATACCTAACTAGCATTTTTCGTAAAAAATATGTTGTGTCAATAGACACTTTTCAATAATTTCGCCGTCAAAAGCAAAGACAATTAATAATTCAAACACCGAAAACATGATAAAGAATTTATTACTACTAAGTTTATTTATTCTAACCGCAGCATTTACAACTGCACAAGAAGGAACGAAAATCAAAATCTCAACTGAATTTGGAGACATGATTGCAGTACTTTACGATGATACTCCTCTCCACAAAGAGAACTTCCTAAAAAATATAAAAAATGGTACTTATGATGGCGCGTTGTTTCATAGAGTTATCCATGGTTTTATGGCTCAGGGAGGGGATCCAAATTCAATAGGCTCAGAAATAACTGAAGTATTAGGAAATGATGATTGCCCTACTATTAAGAATGAGATTTCTTATAAGCACATACACAAGAAAGGAGCATTGTCAGCAGCAAGATTGCCAGATGGTTCAAATCCAGAAAAGGAGTCAAGTGGATGTCAGTTTTTTATTGTACAAGGATACATCCATAATGATGCTCAATTAGATGCTATGGAAAACGAAAAATATAGATTTCCGGATGTGAACAGAGCTATCTATAAAATTAGAGGAGGTACACCTGCTTTAGATATGCAGTACACTGTTTTTGGAGAAGTAATCGAAGGTTTAGATATAATTGATATGATCCATGCTATGCCTACTGGATATTATAAAGTAAAAGATAGACCAAACACTGATGTGAAATTTACCATCACTATTTTAAAATAACAATCATTACCAAAATGTGAAAAGCCCTGCTGTAAAGGCGGGGCTTTTTTTGTTTCAGATGAAAAGTGATAATGGAAGACAGAATTTTTCAGGAATAATGATGTCTGTAGAAGCGAGACAAAAAAGCTCTAAGTCTGAAAACAAAGAAAGTTAGATGCGGGGAGGAGATTTGCGTCTCCCTAAAAAGGCTTAATAACTTGATGTTCTTTTGATTCCCCAAGCTTAGGCTTTACTGCCTCAACTATCTCCTTCTTTAATATTTCAAGAATTCTTTTTTTGTTGAAATTTATATGTGTGGCGATTCCTATATCTCGGACGGGAATTGGGGGTTTGAGATCATAGACATATTTCTTCTTGATCAAACTTGTTTGCTGCGTCGCAAGTTTTGGTAGTAAGGTTATCCCCTTACTTTGATGTATCAGTTTTAATAAGGTGAGTATAGAACCGCTTTTAAAAATGAGATTACTTTTCCCTCTACTTTTATTTCTTAAGTGGCAAATTTTTTCTATTTGATTTGAGAGACAATGACTTTCTTCAAGCAGCCATAGCCTATTTACATCTATATCTGAGATTGTATATTTTTTATTTTTCTTTGAAGTTTTTGAAGCATCGTAAACCATAAATTCTTCTTTGAATAAACTTATGCTATCTATCTCCTTGTCTTCTATGGGTAGAGATAAAATTCCAAGATCAATCTCCCTTAGCTTGAGTCGATGGATGATGTTGTCGGTGGTGATTTCCAAAATGTTGAATTCTATATTTGGAAATTTATTGACCATTTTGTCTAGGAATAGTGGAAGTAAAAATGGAGCTATGGTTGGGATTATTCCAATCTGTAATGTCCCAGAATATTCTTCTTTGGTTTCTTGAATCAGTTCAAGTAAATTTTCAGTTTCATTGTTGACCACTATAAATTGAGCAATAAGCTTTTCTCCTTCCTGAGTCAGCACAATAGGTTTAGTTTTACGATCAAATAGCTCGATATCAAGAGATTTTTCTAGTTTTTTAATCATAGTACTTAAGGTACTTTGCGTAATATAGCAAGCATCTGCAGCCTCACTAAAGCTTCCAAATTTGTGAAGTGCAAGCACATATTTTACCTGATTTATTGTTATTGATGACATCAATAGTAGTATTAATATTATAGTTTTTATAAATGTAAGATAAAGTGCATCTTTGATAAAACCAAAAAGGTAACTATGGAAGATAAAAATGGAGACATCAGTAAATGTCCATTTCACAACGCCAAGAAGCAAATAACTGCAGGCGGAGGTACTACAAACAAAGAGTGGTGGCCAAAACAGCTAAGAATAAATATTCTTAAGCAGCATAGCAGCATGACCAATCCTATGGATGAAGACTTTAATTATGTTGAGGCTTTTAAGTCTTTAGACTATGATGGCCTAAAAAAAGATCTTCATGCTTTGATGACTGATTCTCAAGATTGGTGGCCGGCAGATTTTGGACACTATGGTCCATTTTTTATTAGAATGGCTTGGCACAGTGCAGGTACCTACCGAACTGGTGATGGAAGAGGTGGAGGAGGAACTGGTCAACAGCGCTTTGCACCACTTAACAGCTGGCCAGATAATGGAAATTTAGATAAAGCGAGAAGGTTGCTATGGCCGATCAAGCAGAAATATGGCAATAAAATATCATGGGCAGATTTAATGATCCTTACGGGAAATGTGGCCTTGGAATCAATGGGCTTTGAGACCTTTGGTTTTGCAGGAGGTCGTGCAGATGTCTGGGAACCAGAAGAAGATGTTTATTGGGGTTCTGAAACAGAATGGGAAGCTGGAGATAAAAGATATACTGGAGAAAGAGATTTAGATAATCCCTTAGCTGCTGTGCAGATGGGATTGATTTATGTAAATCCTGAAGGTCCGGAAGGAAATCCTGATCCAATTGCTGCGGCAAAAGATATCCGAGAAACCTTTAGTCGCATGGCGATGAATGATGAAGAGACAGTTGCCTTGATTGCTGGTGGTCATACCTTTGGTAAAACACACGGAGCAGGCGACGCATCATTAGTTGGTACAGAACCTGAAGGATCACTTCTCGAAGCTCAAGGCTTAGGATGGAAGAGTACACATGGGACTGGAATCGCAGGTGATGCTATTACAAGTGGACTTGAGGTGATATGGACACAAAAGCCAACAGAGTGGACACATTTATTTTTCAAAAATCTTTTTGAAAATGAATGGGAGTTAACAAAAAGTCCAGCTGGAGCCAATCAATGGATTGCTAAAAGTGGAGTGGCTGATGTGCCTGATCCTTTTGATTTAGAAAAGCAGCGCGTAGCGACTATGTTGACTACAGATTTGTCTTTGCGATTTGATCCTGTCTATGAGAAAATATCAAGGAAATTTTATGAAGATCACGATGCATTTGAAGACGCGTTTGCAAGGGCGTGGTTTAAATTGACACATAGAGATATGGGTCCTAAATCGAGATATCATGGTCCTGAAGTTCCAAGAGAAGAACTGATCTGGCAGGACCCTTTGCCAGAAAATGATAAATCAGTTTTGGGAGATTCAGATATAGAAATGTTGAAGAAGCTTATTCTTGATAGTGGATTAAGTGTTTCTGAGATGGCAGGTACAGCTTGGGCTTCTGCTTCAACTTTCAGAGGTTCAGATATGAGAGGAGGCGCTAATGGTGCAAGAATAAGATTAGCACCTCAAAAATTTTGGGAAGTAAACAATCCAACACAACTCGATAAAGTGTTGAAAACCTACGAAAATATTCAATCTAGTTTTGGTGGAAATGTTTCAATAGCAGATTTGATTGTGTTGGCTGGAACAGTGGCTGTTGAGAAGGCTGCAGCAGACGCAGGTGTCAAAATTTCAGTGCCTTTTTCCTCGGGTAGAGTAGATGCGACTCAAGAACAAACAGATATAGAGTCGTTCTCTATCCTAGAGCCTGCGGCTGATGGCTTTAGAAATTATTTGAAAAGTAAATACTCAGTAGATTCAGAACATTTGTTGATTGACAGAGCACAATTACTAACATTAACAGCTCCAGAAATGACTGTATTAATCGGTGGTCTTAGAGCATTAGGTGTAAGTGTCAAGGATTCTTCTGCAGGAATACTTACTGACAAACCAGGTGTTCTTACCAATGACTTTTTTGTCAACCTCTTGAATATGGATGTAAGCTGGAAGGCAACCAATGAAGAAAATGAAATATTCATTGGAACTTCAAATGCTTCTGGTGATCTAAAGTGGACTGCAACGAGATCGGATTTGGTTTTTGGATCTAATTCAGTATTAAGATCTATCGCAGAAGTATACGCAAGTTCAGATTCTCATGAGAAATTTGTGAAAGACTTTTCCAAAGCTTGGGTGAAAGTCATGAACCTCGATAGGTTTGATTTGAAATAATTAGTTAGATTGTATATTATAGAGGAGATTATCGAAAGGTAGTCTCCTTTTTTTTGTTGGAGTTTTAATGACAATCATAGATTTTTTTAAAAGTCTAATCCCCTTCGGGTTCATACATTTGATTGTCTCCCCTCCTTCATATGACAAATCATATTCCGGCGGGCAAGCCAGACATTCATTTTGCTTTCGCAAAAATCAATCACTCATCTCCTTCCTTCCTTCATCCGGAGCGGAAGTTAGCTAGCCGAACAATATATTTGATATTACATTACTGAAATGCCCGCTGAAAAAAATGTTTGGAATATTAAATTTGTAAGGATGTCCCAAGAAACGCAATCTCTTAATTTTTAGAAAATTTATCTTAACTAAACGACATTGGGTCAGAAACTTTATGAAGTTGTAATTTTCTCAATGCTCTCCCCACCAATAGGTTTAGAAAGCAAAACACTCCTGTAATCCAAAAAAAGTCTGGCGTCTGGAAATCTGGTATCTGGATGTTTGCAGTATAAAATTTCCTAAGAAATTTTATACTGCATCAACTCCCCAATCTGATTCGCTCTATGAATAGCCAAATTTGCTTTCTCTCCCTCAAAGTATTCATTAACTGTTTTTTCCCAAAGGACCAACCATCTTTCAAAATATTTCGCTCCAATTGTTTTCTTTTGATTTAGTTGGATATGCTTTAGCTTAGTGTTGTTTTTATAACTGCGCTCGCCAAGTAGGGTGGTTGCCCAAAAGTTGTACATGATTGGATATGAATATCTACATCCAAATTTACTATCTCCGTGAAGAAAATTCCAATTAACTCATCCAATAATACTTATTCATAGATTTTATCAACAAGAATTATTATGTCGTCTTTTGTTTGGATATCATTCATTCCAACTTGGAAAATTTCTGGCGTCTGGAATTCTGGTGACTGGCGTCTATTTCTTTTTCTTTATGCTTCCTCTTTTTCTTTTTTCCATGTTTTTGACATAGATCAGTTTGTGTCTACTCTTTGGACTTTCTCTTCGTTCTAATTCAAAACTTCCAATTGATTTTATCAATGGAGTTAGTTTTTCAAAACCATAATTTCTAGAATCAAAACTAGGTCTTTTTTTCAAAAGCAAACTTCCAACATCACCTAGGAAAGCCCAGCCATCTTCATCTGAAAGTGCAGAGATGGAAGATGCAATCAATTTAATATCTTTTCTATTGATCTTGTCAACGCTTTCTTTAGCTTTCTCTTTTTGAGTAGAGTTCTCTTCTTTCTCTGGCTTATTTCTGATTATTTCAATGTAGATGAACTTGTCGCAAGCAACTATAAAAGGATTGGGTGTTTTTTTCTCACCTATTCCGATTACTTGCATTCCTGCTTCTCTTAGTCTAGTGGCAAGTCTAGTAAAATCACTGTCGCTTGATACCAAACAAAAACCACTGACTTTCTCTGAATATAATATATCCATTGCGTCAATAATCATAGCTGAATCAGTCGCATTTTTACCAACTGTATATCCATATTGTTGGATTGGAGTTATGGCATTTTCTAAAAGTAGTTTTTTCCATTTGGATAAATTAGGTTTTGTCCAATCACCATATATTCTTTTTATTGTAGGGTTACCGTATTTAGCTATTTCCTCCATCATTTCTTTGACATGTGCCGATGGTATATTATCTCCGTCTATGAGGACTGCTAAATTTAAATTGTTTTCCATTTATTTTTTTCTGTGTTAATATTGCTCAATTAGGCTTGAGTCAAGCTTGACTTGACTCGATATATTGTCTTTTTCTTAAATATAACTTATAAAAGGCTGTCTTTTGCAAGAATTGGCAGATGGCCTATGTGAGTTGTGTATACTTTCTATAACGGATTTAAGTAAGAAAAGGTGCCAACGGAGTGAAATTATTTAAAATTGGAAGGTTTTATTTCCTCCATATTCGATATTGCACTTCCTCTATAATTCTGCTTAGATAATTCACTAAAGTATTTTACTCTTTTTATTTCCTGCATTATTTTCAATCGCTTTTTATCACTTAGGACGAACCGGCTTTAAGTAAAAGGGATTGGTTACTAAGATTCAATCCTTTTGAAAGGAGCCACGAAAACAAGCTGCTATTACTGGTCAAAATTTCGGTTTCTGATTTTTTTTTGACGCTGTTTGTATGCTCTGATCTAGCTGTTCTAAGATTCCTTACTCAATAACACTTTTTGTAAACATCTTATGCACAATCGTCCATCCTGACTCTAATTTTGTCAACATAAAATAATCAATGTACGGAGCACCTCCCTTCGGATCGGAAATTTGAACTTTCGCTACGGCAATGTCATTTTCATAATCGATGGAAATAATTTTTCCAACTTCACCAGTGGGTACACCTTCTTTGGTATCGGCAATATAATCTGTGCCGGCCCAAGTAGCTAGTTTGCCATCTCGTACATAATAGAGATTTAGATTTTCATCAAATGCCTTCTTAAGTCTTTCCGGTTGGCCATTGGTCGATCCTTGAATGTAGTCATTTAAGGTAGCAGAGATTTGTTCGATTTCAGATTTTTCTGGGGTAGCTTGTGAATAAACATTTGCGCTAAGTAAGAAAAGAATAAACAGAAAGAAGTATAATTTTATTTTCATGATAAAGTGTTTTTAATAAAGTGTTGCCAGTCAAAGTTAAACTATTGAAGTCTAATCAATTAACTTGAATTGAATTTAAACAAATATTCACATCTCGATGTAACCTTTTGCTACTTCATGCGACTATCATAATGTACAGCATATAAATGAAACTTAATCCTAAACATAAAAACTTTCTGGAGGCCTATGATGGATGTCATGATTCCTTTGTCAAGTATTGTTCTGCATTGTGTTACGGAAAGATGAATACAGAGGATTTAATTCAAGATGTGATTTTATCGGCGTATAAGAATTTTGATAAGATTGCTAAAAAGGATGAACTTTCCCATTATTTGATTAGGGCGGCAAGGAATAAGTCGATAAGTAATTGGAGGAAGAAAAAGCCTCAAACAGAACTTAATGACCTTTCTGTAAAAAATTTAGAGTCAAAATATCGTAATGCAGAAGTCAATCTCGATATACAATATTTATATAAACTTTTGTCAAAATTACCAGAGACACAAAGAGAGGCAATTGTATTGTTTGAGATTAGTGGTTTTAAAATAAAGGAGATTGCAAAGATGCAAGAGAGCAGCGAAGGTGCTGTAAAAACAAAACTCAGCAGAGGAAGGCAAAAATTGAAAGATATGATGAAGCAAGAAGAGATAAAAATTAATGATGTTTCTAAAACTTCTAATCAGATCAAAGAATGAAAGAAAATAAATTAGATCATCTATTTGAAGTTGCAAGGTCGAGTGAGCCTGAAATATCGAATGAAGCTATAGGCACTTTTGTTAAAGGGATTCCCGATGGACAAATTCCAAGCTCGAGTAGTTTGAATCAATCATTATTCACATCAAAATATTTTATTATGTTATCCTTAATTATTCTTATTGGAAGCTTTCTTTTTTTTCAAGCAAATCAGATTGATAAAACTGTCGAGCAAAGTTTAGAAATAGAAGCGAAAACATCATTTGAAGAAATATACATAGAGCCAACTGAGCATGAAATTTATTTTGTAGAATTTATTCGAGAACCTCAAGAGATCGCTTCCGCAAATATTTATTCGGAGTCAACTATAAGCAAGCTATCAATTGGAGAAGAATCAATTTCTGAAAGCTCTAATGAACATTTGCGGAAGCGGGGAAAAACGATGGATGAAAAACCAAACTCAACTGTAAAACAATCAGTACAACAGGGAGCTGGAGGTATAGATGTTTTTCCATCAGATAATGATAAGATCAAGATGAGTTCTAGAGATGTGATCAAATTAAAAAAGAACTTGTATAAGAATCTGCTTAATGACGACCTGATCAACTCAAAGTCTAGTCACGTTGAAATAAGATTAAAGGAGAGGGCGATCCTTGTGAATGGAAAAGAGCTTGATGTTACTCAATACAGTAAATATAGAAACTTGACGCGTGATGCAGGATGGGGAGAAAAAAGAATGATCAAGATGACCGAAAAAAATATCAGGATAGGGGATTTTGATGGCTTAAATTTTAAAGGAGTAGGTGTAGGACGGTTTTTTGAACCTAATGATTTGTCGGATATCAAACAGGAATTGGAGGGAAAAAACAATAAGAAAGAAAAAGCAGGTCAGTCCGTTGAGGACCTGAATAGAGAGAAAATGAAAAAAGAGCTTGCAGCCTTAAATTTTTTTGTAGATGAAATTTATGGAGGCGCAGCTGGTCCATTTCGAAAAAGTTTTTTTTTAGGAAATAAATATAATCATAAGGTGATGGCGGAACTCCATCAAGTAATGTATAAAGAGCTTATAGAATTAAAACTTACTGAAAATATTCAAAGCATGCATGTATTAGAATTGAAAGATGATGGATTGATGCTTAATGGCGCTGAGCTGAATAGTGAAGACGAGAATAAACTCAATATTGCACTGTCAATATTTAATTTAAAACGAAAAGATTATCGAATGATTAAGATGTCTGAACATTCAATTGCTTTGGGTGACTATAGACCGGGATCGTTTACCGGGGTCTTTTATTTGATGGACTAAGCTATTTCTTAACCAAGGTGACATTCTCCATTTCGCCAGCTCTGTTCATTTGTATTTGTAAGGTGTCTGGATTAAGTTTGAGGATCAATACTTTTTTCTCCGCTTCGTTTTGCTCAACGGTATGTAGGTAATCGTTGGCAATCCAATATTTACCCTTTTCATTTTCTGTACCATAATCGATGGTGTACTTTTCGAAGGCACTAAAGTTCATATCCATTTTGTTTTTGATTGACTTACCAGTAGACTCAACCGTCCAACTAGCAACTTTCCAATTTCCATGAATATCTGTATCATTAAATTTACTTTCTGTGCAACTAGTAAAAAGAAGGAGTAGGAATAACAAGCAAAGGTTTTTCATGATTTTGTTTTATATATAAGTTGGCTAAATTTTACCATGAGTCAAGATACTTAAACTTTTTAAGTCAAGTTTCATCTTAATAATCATTTCTAGCATAATGTATTGTGAAATTTGAAGTAAATTGAACTATACAAAACAAGTCTTTGTTTTAATAATATAGAACATTCTTTTTGTTGAAATTTAATATGAAGAAAAAAATATACTTCCTAAACTTGCACATCTTTCCACTCTTTGAAGTCAGTTTTGTCTCTTGGGTGATATACGGCATTTTTGTACTGATGTGGGATATGCCGCATTTTAGCTTGTTTTCAATTTTTATTTTAATAGTTAACATGCTTTTTTTCTTACTTAGTATCGGAAGTATTTCAAGGAAACTTGATAATGATAAAGTTTATTTTGTTGTTTCTACAATTTGGAAAAAAACAAAACTTGTTGGTAACATAAAATATGAAAGTTTGTGGAATTATGGTTTTGCAGATGGTTTTTTAAGTGGGTCACAGATTGAGTTAGATGGGCACATTAAGCCACAAGCAAACGATGTTATTTCCTATCTTCTTATTTCAAATTCGAGAGGGCAACAGCTTATCTTAAGAGAGAAAATATTTCTTGATTCCAGATTTCCAAACGAATGCACCTATCGGCCAGACTTTAAAACAGATGGGATAGATGTTTATGATGTGCAACGAACTGATAAGATCAAAAAGAGAATAGGGGAGTTGATTGTTGTTAAATCTCCTCGTTCTAAATCTCGCCGCTCATCAAGTCAATAGTGTAATCCAATTGTGTGTCCCTATTATTAATAAAATCTTCTAATTTCATTTTTACCAATTTGTCGGGAGAGATTCCTTCGTCTGGTAGATTTGCTTCAGGATAATATCCGATCAATGGAATGTCTACTTCAATTTTAGAATTTGGAAGTGTTAGAAAAAACATTTGTCCTCCGGATGAATCTAGAAAAAGTATTACCTGGATCGCTAGGTACTATCCCGAGATTTTTAATTAGAATTTGTGGATAGTACCTCACGCGGGATGTTGGAAAGATATTTGGCATGAAGACCTTATCGATGAATTTGATTCTTCTGCGGTTTATACTTTGATTGAAAAAGGCATTGCTTACGAATACAACATGGAATTGATTGCAAAGTATCTTCCACAAGTTAGAGCAAAGTCAAATGTCTATAATGAGCGGCATGAAATGTTAAACGCTTTTGCAAATGGGCTTATCAAATAATTGAAATGGTCGCCTGTGAAACATCAATAATTTAAGTCGAGCGGAAGTGCGCATGACTTTCAAAAGAAAATGTCTCAAGGATTGTTTGATGATATAGATTTCAAAGGCATTCCTGGAAAAGCATTGCAACAATTGGTCAAAAATAGAGGTAAGGATTCTAAGACAACTATTGAGCGTCATGGTATTGAAAACTTTTACCTTGAGTAGATTAAGCCTCAACCAATAGCAAAATTTACAGGCTATGTATATGAATTAATGAATGTTGTAAATCACAAGATGCCGGTATGACAGAAGTATAGCACAGAAGTCAATTTTCTTTCTTCTTTTTTCCTTTACATTAAGATAACATTGCAATCAGGAAATTAATCTTGGCTTCAAATTCAATTAACAAGTAGATAGGATCTTTATGTTATGAATAGAATATCCACTTGCCTATACTCTTTTGTGTTTATATTAACTTTAGGATCATGTAGCAGCCTGAATAGTAAAGACACTTCTGAAGTAAACTCAAAACTGACTGGAATCCATAATTCAAATAGTCAATTTTTTCAGGAAAGCCGCTTAAGAGCTATTTATCAGAATCAAAATCATTCTTACAATGGTTCTATCAGACAGTTAATTAGATGGCAACAATTGCAACAATACTAATCATACTTTTTATCAAGATTCCTAGGTGATGCCACTTTGCAGACTAATACAAAGGGCTCAGGAGTCTTGAGGCATAACAGAAAATGTTTGGTGTGCTTTGGATACTTCGGGATTAATGAATGCACGAGTAGCAAATACAACGGCTATTGACAATTGCATAAGCTTGAGAATTTATTTCTCCACCTTAAATAGAGAAGCAATAGAAATTGAAACACAAGAACGCATTACAGAAAAGAGCAATGTGTCCTTATGAAGCAATGCAGAAGGCATTGAGCCAAGAGGTCCTCGAATTGATACAAGTTTAATCAAAAGATTTCTTCAGCAAATTTATAATTGAAACCTAATCAATAAAATCTGTGATTAATATTAAGATAAAAGAAGACACTAGCAATTCATAAAATTAGAACTGGAAGTTCGAATCTCTCTGCTTACACTTCAATACTGGAGTGTGAGCATAATATAGTCTTCTGTAAAAGGAATGAAAGATTACCGCAGCAATGATATTATGGGTCTGGATGGATGAAGAAATCTACTTGCCAGAAAACTAAGTGTAATCTGTATTCAAGGGATTAAAACAAACGAATGATGACCACAACACAATTAACCATTCGAAAGATGAGTGTTATCTGTGTTTGCCGACTTATTAATTCTTTTTAAAACAAAAGCTAATAGAATAGCTGGGTAACATTTACGGAAGTGAAAATTGCCCAGCTATTTTTATTGTACTTATTGACTAGGCTAGTTCCTTTAATAATGTTTTAGCAGCTAACTTACCTTGATTATTAGAGGCTAATGGGTTTGTGCCTGTGATGAGCTTTCTATCCAAACAAACAGTATCATCTGATTCGTTATTAACTAGATTAGCGCCTAGGCTTTTTAATTTTTAACTTAAGCCATGTGGCATCTTACCTGGCTTCTTTGACAAGCTCAGATCTTTGTAGCTTGCTAGGGATTATATTGGATTCGTCTTATGTAAGACTCTTGTCGTGAAATATTTCGTTTAGGACCGTCTTCACCATTGTATTTATCTATTTTAATGATATCATAATTGAAACTAAAGTGTTGCAATTTTATCATCTATTAAAATTTTAATTGGAGGAGGAAGAATGCGAAATTATGCAGATGTCAAATGTAGAAAAGCTTAACTTCGGCTTAACATTAGGACTTTATATTTGATGGTCCGTTGAAAAGTCACGTTCTTTGGGAGAGAGTTAAAACCGACGAAATTGAATAAGATATTCCTATTTATTGGGTTTTTTATACTGCTGACCAATCTAAATGCACAAATAAAAATGCCCGAATTTGGTTCTGGTGCTAAGCTATTAGCTAAAGATTCTAGTATGTATATTAATGTAGGATTGCGCTTTCAAAATTTAGTTTCAGCCGAATGGAGCTTAGCTGATGTAGAAAAGGGGTATGCTACGGATTTTGATGTCAATGCGTTGGTTAGAAGATCTCGCTTGAAATTTGATGGTTGGGCAATTAGTCCCAAATTAATTTACAAATTAGAGTTAGCACTTTCTAATCGAGATAATGGTGGAGGAAATATAGATGAATTTGGTGATGCTGCTAACATCATACTGGATGCTTTCGTTTCTTATAATTTCTATAAGAATTTTGCAGTCAAATTTGGACAAGGTAAACTTGCAGGTAATAGAGAAAGGGTAATTTCTTCTGGAGATCTTCAGTTCGTAGATCGTTCAAGACTTAATTCAAGATTTACAATTGATAGAGATGTATTTGTTCAAATAGGGTATACTCAATCAATCGCAAATAATTTCATTTTTGTATCAAGTGCATCTATAGGATTGGGTGAAGGCAGAAATCAATTAACTGGCTATAATGATGGATTTAACTATACCTATAGGGTGGAATTTTTACCTTTTGGTTTGTTTCAATCAGATGGTGATTATGTAGGATCATCAATTGTTAGAGAATCAAGTTCAAAATTAGCCATTGGTATTACTTATGACAATAACCAAAACTCAATAAGAGAAAGAGGTCAATTGGGAAAATTCATTGAAGATTCAAATGGTAATTCGTTTGGTAAAAATCTAAATACAATATTTGTTGACTTTATGTATAAGTATAAAGGATTGTCGATTATGGGTGAATTTGCGGATAAGTCAACGTCAGATGGCGATCCCTTGGTTTTCGATTTGGAGTCTAACTTGATTGGAACATTTTACACAGGCGTTGCCTACAATTTGGACTTTGGTTATATGTTTGATAATAACGTAGAAGTGGTATTTCGATACACTAATGTAAATGCAGATATAGCAAGTGATGAAAAACATTATACCATAGGACTAAATAAATTTTTTGTTGGTCATAATTTGAAATTACAAACGGATTTTTCATTGGTTAATCTAGAAGAAGATCAAAATGTAGCACTTTGGAGAACGCAGTTTGATATTCATTTTTAGAAAAAACAAAAGACTATAGACAAAGAAAGAAAGACGAAAAGGGCGAAGGAGTGTAAGAACAAAATATAGATTAAGCAAAAACAAAAATCGAAAACACCAACTAATAACTATGAAAGGATTTAGCAGTTTTTATCGCACATCCATTATTGCTTTTATACTTTTTATTTCAAACTCTGTGATGCTATTTGCAGGTGCTGATGGTGAAAGTGATGGTCTTAGCTTTGGCTTATGGGATGCTTTTCAGATTGTGGGTGCCTTGGCATTTTTTATTTATGGGATGAAACTAATGAGTGACGGTATCCAAAGAGCTGCTGGATCTCAGATGAGAAGAATCCTTAGAACAATGACCAAGAATAGATATCTAGGTGTTTTTACAGGATTTTTGATAACAGCATTGGTGCAATCATCATCTGCAACAACGGTAATGACAGTAAGTTTTGTAAATGCAGGCTTACTCACACTTGTGGAATCAGCCGGTGTCATGATGGGTGCTAACATTGGTACCACTATTACTGGTTGGGTAATATCACTCTTAGGATTTAAACTAAAGTTAGCGACTTACTCTGTTCCTCTTTTTGCCTTTGGTGTTCCGATGTTATTTAGTAAAAAAGAGAAGACAAAACACTGGGGGCAATTCATAATTGGATTCGCGATCTTGTTTTTAGGCTTGGGTTATTTGAAAGATTCAGTTCCTGATTTGTCGAATAATCCAGAAGCGCTTTCATTCCTACAGCATTTCACAGACTGGGGTGTATTGTCTAGAATATTCTTTGTTTTCATCGGTGCCTTGGTAACTATCATTGTTCAATCCTCTAGTGCAGCTATGGCGATTACGCTTATTCTTTGCCAGCAAGGAATTCTGCCTTTTGAAGTCGCGGCAGCCATGATATTAGGTGAAAATATTGGTACAACGATTACAGCAGAACTAGCTTCATTGGTTGGAAATACCAATGCGAAGAGATCAGCAAGGATTCATTCAATGTTTAACATAATTGGTGTTACTTGGATGGTTATCATGTTGCCTGTCATTTTACCTTTTCTTTCGAGATTCGTTCAACACTACTTTGGCTTAGGCGACCCATTCGTCAATCCTCAAGATATGCCAATTGCCTTATCTACCTTCCATACATTTTTTAATTTGTTGAACGTATTATTACTACTTGCTTTTGTTCCTTGGCTGGTTAAAATGGCGATCAAAACTGTCCCAGAGAAAGATGGTGATGTTGGTGCTCAGTTTGAGTCCTTAAAGTTTATCAATTCAAGAAATAAGACTCCAGAGTTGGCAACCGTCGAAGTTCAGAAAGAAGTTGCAAGATTTGGTGAGATAACAACAAGAATGTTAGGCTTTAGTAAAGAGTTGCTAAATTCTACTGATGAGAAAAATAACTTTTCCTTAATCTCAAAGCTTAAAAAATATGAAGAGATTACAGATAATTTTGAAAAGGAAATAACAGAGTATATAACTAATTTATCAGATAAGGAAATGACTCATAAAACAAGTATCAGACTCAGAAGCTTTTTTAATATTTGTAATGATATGGAAAGAATCGGAGATATTTTCTACCAACTTGCAAAGTCGATTGAAGATAAAATGGAAAGAAAGATATATTTTATTCCTGAGCAAAGAAATAAACTCAATGATTTAATTGAAATAGTAGAACGTGCATTTTTAGAAATGAATACAAACTTGAATAAGACATCTTACGATGAAGTAACTTTGCATGCTTGTTATGATCTTGAAGAAGAGATTAATATTCAGAGGAACTCAATGCGAAAGTATAATCAAGAAAATATAGGCAAGAATAATTATGACCCAAGGGCTTCAATGATATTCACAAATCTATTTTCTTCATTAGAAAGAGTTGGTGATCATATCGTTAATATAAACGAGTCTGCAGCAGGGGAAATATAAAAACCTTTAATCTATAAAAAAGAACCTTCCATTCTAACTAGTGGAAGGTTCTTTTAATTTAGGTTGTTGGTATTGTTAGCAACACTCAAATTCAACACAAGACATTATTGGATTGTGATCACTTGGATTTATGACTTTAATGTCTTTACATAAGAAAACAATACTCCTCATATCCCTCAGGGATGTCTTCTTCATCTGCATAATAATTGAAGACAATAACCTCAAGAACATCTTGGTCTTCCTCAAGTACAAAACCTACTGGTCCTGTATGAATGTTACCCTGCATATAATAGCCACAAGTTTCACCAATAGTTTCTTTATCTAATTCTACACTTGGACATTTTTTTTTGAAAGTCTTGTGAATTTCTAATAATTGTTAAATGGCGGTTTTATCCTTTATATTTTGAACGACTCAGTTGTTTGGTTATTCTTGCTAATGTATAATTCTGAATTACGTATATCAAAATAAAAATTACCTCGTCTTAAAATCTCACATCCAATCACACTTGTTTTTTGTATTTCTAACTTACTATCAAAATAACTAATTGGTAAGTTGTTAAATACAAGGTTGCCGAACTTAAAGGAGTCAATGTTTATTTTCTTAGTTTTGATCACATTTCCATGAGAATCTTTCAAGTCATTTTCTTCTATGATTTTAAGATCGTGTAAAATTGAGTTTGACTTAAAGAAACGATCGTCTAGTATAATAGTTCCTCCATAGCCCGAATGGATCAGGAATTTGTTTTTTATTATTTGATTGTTAACCATTATTTCTCCTTCAATTATTAAGGAGTTATTTTCGTTTGGGAGTAACTTGAATTTCTGAAAGTTGTTATTGTCCAAGTGAAATGTTTCTGGTTCATGAAGGGCTATAAATTGAAAATCATTGTCGACTTCAATTATTTTTCCCTCAAATAGATTGGGTCCAAATTTACCATCTGTTTCTGGGCCGGAAAGCATATCTACCCATACCGTCAAATTATCATAAAATTGGTTTGGGAGTTTTAAGGAATTGTTCTCAGTATAATTTACTTCTTTTGATCCAGTCCAACTTATTGAATTGCTTGATTTTTTCTCCTTGGATATTAATAGAGAGGTCATTTCTGGTGTTAAAGAAACCGAACCAATTGCTGTATGAAACATTATGGAAATAGTATCTCTCTGGTTCAGGATTGCTTCAATTATAATATTATTTACTTTATTATACTTAAATTGAATAGTGTCAATTGTTGATGAACTGATGTTTGCTTTATCTTGAGCTGAAACATATTGATAACTCATAAGGAAAAAAAATAAGATAGTTATTGGCCTTTTCATTTTCAATTTTTGTTTATAATAATCAATAAGCTCAAAGTAACTGGTTCTTTGATTTTTATACTTATAGCCCTTTAATTAATCGGACAAAGAGAGTTTCATCATCCATCATCACCTTTGCAAAATAGATGCCTGCTATTAAATCACTTGCATCAATCGTTACTATATTGTCATTTGCTTGAAGCAAACTTATGTCACGGCCTTGTCCATCAAAAAGCTGCACAGCACTGATGACTCGACCTTCTGATGATATGCGCCATTGATCAATAGTGGGATTTGGGAAAGCACTTAACTCATTCTTAAAAATATCATTGGTTGAAATTAAAATATCAATGAAGTTGACATCATCAAAGAAATAAGTTGCCTCTCCTGAAGTAGCACCATCAGTTCCGAAATTAAAAAAGATAGAAGCCATATTAAAGGTCCAACCATTATCCAAACCAAAGCTTAATGCTGCTGTACCAGGTGCTTCATTTGAAAAGTCAAATTCCATCATCTCCCATTCTCCAGCGAGAGTAGTAATTGTTTCTGTTTCACAAGTGTGAGTAGGATCGCTGTGGTCTTCAACTTTTAAACGTATGGGTGTGCCTGCAGTTGGTGACCACACTCGGACAGTCATTTTTGAAGAGTTCAATGTCAAAGGAATGTTTTGTGCAAATCCAGCAGGCGTTCCGATGGTAGTTCCAGCCCAAGTAGCTGCTCCATCTGTTTTGATAGACTGTATGACTTGATTGTTTGGATCGGTAGGGTCGATTATAAGCGTAGAAGAATTGCCACCAAAGTCTGTCACGGTATAGTTGATGCTGCTTTCTTCAAAGCTTACAGGTAAGTCTATTTGTTCTCCATTGTAAACTTGCTCAATATCATCAAACAAAAATGTAGAAGAGGCTGAGCCATCACCTACATTTCCAAAATCAAACATAAAGACCAAGTAATTAAAGTCCATCGGTGTGCCAGTAAAATCCCAACTTAGTGTTTCCCATTCGTTGGTGACAGTAGTTGGTACATCAATTTCAGTCTGCCCGTTTCCTTCCAATTTTAATTTTACAATTGTTCCAACTGGGGCGGTGCAAAAAACCTTCATTGATATGGTGCTATTGACAGAAAAGTCAATATTGTCATCCATAAGAATTTTGCTACCTGACCATATCGTTCCTCCTTCACGAACTATCTGTGCAACAGTGGCACTGGTATTGATACCGTTGGATTGTGGATTTGGTATGACGGTTGCAGTACCACCATCAAAATCTTCAAAGTCTGTTATGGTAACTACATTGTCTTCAAAATTGATGGGCAAAGTTTGAGCGTTAATATTTGTGAATGAGAAGAGTAGGAGAAAGAGTAAAAGTTTTTTCATGATTTTAGTTTTAGAAACTTTAGAGATTAGCTTATCGCTTTCTTATAAATTTCAAATGCCTTATGAATGTGTTCTCCTAACTGCATTATTTGAAAAGAGTTATTTCTAAAGATAACATTATTCCAAACTGATTAGTTGTATTCAGATCATTTCCATCATCTTTTAACTTTGAGTGAATGATATGTAATTATGTTCGTTGCAGGAAACACCAAGGTTCAGAGGCGCATATACTTTGACTAATGATAGTTCAACAACAAAAATTTCCCAAAAATCTGTTAATCCCTTACAAAAATCGAAAAGCCAACACCAATGCACAGAATCACTGCAACTTTGAAAGAAAAAAGAGATGCACAGATTTACTATTATATTTTTGTTGTTAACTAATTCTTCGTTTGCACAAACAAATATGAATACTGGGTTTATAATGTTGCAGGAAGGCAAATTTGCGGAAGCACAAGACTTCTTTAATGGAGTATTGGAAGTGCTACCAAATAGTAAAACAGCAAATATTTGCTTGGGTCGTGCAGTTGGACTTGCAGGAATTGCTCCGAAGACATTGGAGATATTTCTTAAAACAGATAAGATCTATCCTAACGATTTCGAACTGAAACTTAATATTGGGGAGGCTTACCTTTGAAATGATCAAGCAATAAACTCTTTAAGCATCTATGAAGAACTGATTGACGAGGATCCCAAAAATTATACAGCTAATCTAGGGTTGGCTAATTGTCATTTTGAGTTAAAGAACTATGACAAGGCTTTGTTTTTTATTGGCCAAGCACTTACAATCGATCCAAAAAATGATGATGCAAGCAATTCCAAAAAATTTTTTCTACTTGCTTTCGCAAATGAAAAGAAAATGGCAATGGATTTTGTAGGCTCCATGAAGAAAACAGATTGAAGCTATGAGACTATCAATTATTTATTGAAAAAAATCCAAAGTATACATTGTGTTTTGTAAATGATGGCAGCACCGAGAATACATTTGGAGTATTGAAAAATTTTCAAAGAAAATTAATGTCATTAAATCGTGGAATGGAAACTCAGTTATTGTTTGTAGATAAGCCTCAAAATGCAGGAAAAGCAACGGCGGTAAAATCGGGAGTAAATTACTTGATTGAAAATACCAACATCCAAAATGTCGTTTTCGTAGATGCAGACCTAGCAACAGGATTTGATGACTATTTGAATCTTGTAGATGTGATGGGAGAGAAAAATTTGAATGCAGTATTAGAGTCTAGAAAAATGAATGGAGATATGGAAATGGAACGTTCTGTATTCAGACAGACAGCAAGTTTTGTCTTTGGAAAATTTATTAGTGGAATCGAAGGCTTAGATATAAAAGATACCCAGTGTGGCGCAAAAGTATTTTCAAGAAAAATTGCCAAGGAGGTATTCAAAGAAAGTTTTCAATCAAAGAGGTTGTTTGATGTAGAGATCTTAATCAGAATCAGAAATTACTTTGGTAAAACTAGAGCCATGGATTTTGTAAATGAAATCCATTTAAATAAATGGGAAGAGGTAGAATGCTCAAAGATTACTATGAGGGATTCTATTCAGTTCCCAATTCAACTTTGTCAAATCGTCTATGATTATAATATCAAGCCACAGTTTCAAAATATTGGCAAAAGCATTAACTCAGCTTTTAGTCCGTCATATGTTGCTTAATCAAAATACTGAATATTCTATATGTACAGTTCTTCTTTTTCCGTCAATCCGTCAATCCGTCAATCCGTCAATCCGTCAATCCGTCAATCCACAAGCTTTGAAAGTCCTTCTGTGGATGAGTACATCCTCGGGCGGATAAATCAAACAAAAATTGTAATTTTGATATAACAAAATGAAGCCTATTATCAAATCATTATATCCACTCACTCTTTTTCTTTCCATAATTCTTTTTACTTGCCAGAACAAGCCAATGAATGTCGAGATGAGGAAAGAGAATATACACTATAAAACCATTGGTAGTATAGAATTGAATATGGATGTTTTCTATCCAAAAGATTATGAGACAAGGGATGATTGGCCTGCTGTAATTCTTTTTCATGGAGGCCATTGGATAGGTGGAAAGCCATCGATGATGCATCATATTGCCTTGAAATTTGCTGCCAAAGGTTTTGTGGCTTTTACACCTGTATACAGATTACAAAATGATCATGAAGCTAGTCCTTTTGAAGCATTGAAGGATGCAAAATCAGCTATCAGATATTTGCGTAAGCACGCTCAAAAACTTAGAATCAATCCAACACAAATTATTGCTGGTGGAGGATCAGCTGGAGGGCAATTGGTGGCAGCTGCTGCTTGTACTACAAAGTACAATGAAGATGGCGAGAGTCTTTCTACTAGTTGTATTCCTGATGGTATTATTTTATATGCTGCAGTAATCGATAATGGTCCGACGGGTTATGGTCACAATAGAATAGGAGAACAGTATCATGATTTTTCACCTTTTCATTTAGTCAAAGAAAACTTGCCACCTACTTTGATACTTCACGGAGAAGATGATGAATTGTTATCTTGTGATAGGATGAGAGAATATTGTACGAAGCTCAGTGGTAAAAATAATGTATGTTCCTTAAAATGTTACAAGGGGGTTGGTCACAAACTAAACACTTCCATATACAATGGTTCAGTTCCGATGGCATTAAGCTTTTTTCAAGAAACAAAGATTTTAAATCTTGCAAACCCTATAAAATGACCATTGAATATATAGGTTATGTAGCCGCAATTTTAACAACAGGCTCATTTCTCCCTCAAGTAATCAAAACGATACGAACAAAAGACACTTCAGGAATCTCCTTATATATGTACTTATTCTTTGTTTTAGGAATTGCATTATGGTTTATCTATGGACTAAAAATAAAATCCATGCCCATCATTTTAGCCAACTTATTTACCGGAATCATGTCTACGATTATTCTTTTTTATAAGGTGAAGGAAGTGAGAGGCGGGAAGTTTAAAGAAGAACCGTAAGCCGCGAGCTGCGAGCCGAGATTTGGTCATCAATTTCTGAAAACGAAACCATTTTATTAAAAAATACTAATCTTCGCCGAGCCTGCCTGCCAAGACAGGCAGGTCTTATATTTCTTCAGAAATATCAAACAATATGCTTTTTCAAGCGTTTAATTATCCGCTATGGAAGAGAAACCCTTTGATTGGTCAGGCACTGTTGTAATTGTGATGTTTCTTTCCTTGATTTTATTGGGTTTTATCCTATACTTTAAAAATAATTAAATGTGTTATCGTTTGCTCAAATAGAGTATTTCAGCGCTTAATTTCATACTTTTGCAAAAAATTTTTAAATGTTATCTACAGAACAAAAACTTAAATACAAAGTAAAAGACATTAGTCTTGCTGCTTGGGGTAGAAAAGAAATGACATTGGCTGAGGCAGAAATGCCAGGACTAATGTCTTTAAGAGAAGAATACGGCGATTCACAACCTTTGAAGGGAGCGAATATTGCTGGATGTCTTCATATGACTATCCAAACAGCAGTACTCATCGAAACACTGACTCACTTAGGTGCTGACGTTACTTGGTCTTCATGTAATATTTTCTCAACACAAGATCATGCTGCAGCGGCAATCGCTGAAGCAGGTATTCCAGTTTATGCTTGGAAAGGTATGAATGAGGAAGAATTTGACTGGTGCATCGAGCAGACATTGTCAAACTTTAAGGATGGTAAGCCATTAAATATGATTCTTGACGATGGTGGTGATTTGACCAACATGGTTTTAGATAGATTTCCAGAATTAGTTGAAAACATCAAAGGTATCTCTGAAGAGACAACGACTGGTGTACACAGACTATACGAAAGAATGGAAAAAGGAACTTTACCTCTTCCTGCTATCAATATTAATGACTCAGTTACTAAGTCAAAATTTGATAACAAGTACGGATGTAAAGAATCTTGCGTTGATGCAATCAGAAGAGCTACAGATATTATGATGGCTGGTAAGGTTGCAGTTGTGGCAGGATACGGAGACGTAGGAAAAGGATCTGCTGCTTCATTGAGAGGTGCAGGATGTAGAGTTATCATCACTGAGATCGATCCAATCTGTGCACTTCAAGCTGCAATGGATGGATTCGAAGTTAAGAAAATGATTGATGCAGTTAAAGAAGCTGACATTGTTGTAACGGCAACTGGTAATTTCAACATTATCGCTGAGCAACATTTCAGAGCAATGAGAGATAAAACAATCGTTTGTAACATCGGTCACTTCGATAATGAAATCGATATGGCTTGGTTGAATGGAACTTACGGTAGCACAAAAGATGAAATCAAACCTCAAGTTGATTTATACAACATAGATGGTAAAGATGTAATCGTTTTGGCAGAAGGAAGATTGGTCAACTTAGGTTGTGCAACTGGTCACCCTTCATTTGTAATGTCTAATTCATTCACAAACCAAACTTTAGCACAATTGGAACTTTGGCAGAATACTGATAAGTATGAAAACAAAGTTTACATGTTGCCTAAGCACTTAGATGAAAAAGTTGCAAGACTTCACCTTGCAAAAATCGGTGTTGTTCTTGAAGATTTGACAAAAGAGCAAGCTGACTATATCAATGTAAAACCTGAAGGGCCATATAAGCCTGAATACTACAGATATTAATCAATTAGATTTGGAGTTTTAATTGGTAGAGGGGAGCGTTTAGCTCCCCTTTTTTTGTGCACTCCTTCTTGATAATTTTATTCGAGTCAACGATGAAAATTATCTGTCTTATTATCCGCCAGCTGGTGCACAGATTGATTATGGACAAGCTGATCATTAATTGAGTATTTGAATACAACGCTAAGTCTGGCTTTAGTTGTAGCTGAAATATGATATATTACAAATACCAAAACATTCTAAAGTAAGCCTATACCAACCTGGCTATCAATTTTTTATAAGCACTTGCACTTGAATTTACATTAGCACTTTTTTTCTGTCCTCGTCTTCCTTCTATTCCAACCTCAAGCAATAAAAACTGTTAGTCTAGTCTTTCTTCCTCCGTTAGGCTCAAAAAAAAGGCCACCCTTTCACAGGCAGCCTTTCACTTACATATACTAAAAACAATCTTATTATTCTTTTAGAAGTATAAACCTCTTTGCAATTCTATTTTTGTCATCAATCTTTATAGATACCGTGTACACACCTGGAGTCAATTCACTTACATTAAAATTTTGCTCTACGCCAAAATCTGCAACTTCTCTATCTGTAACTTTCATTCCTGCTCCATCATAAATTTCGATCAGACCAGCACTGTTTGCATATTCTGTAAGACTTACATTTAGTTGTCCTACAGTTGGGTTAGGGTAGAGCATGACTTTTTCTGAGTCAACATCTCTATCTACTTTGACTTCTGTCAATTCAACAGGCTTCGTTTTTATTGTTTGCTTAAATTCAGCTTTTTTGGACTTTTCTACTTCGGCTGTTTCTTCAGACCTGAACACTTTTCCTTTGATGGTTAAGTAGGTGTTGATAGGCTCTGTGTTGGTAGAAATGGTTACTCTTTTTGATTGTAAAGCTCCACCAAACTTTCCTTTACCTTTCGAATTAAACTCTACCAATAGATCAGCGGTCTCTCCTGGCATAATTGGTTCTTTCGGCCACATCGGTACAGTACATCCGCAAGATCCTTTTGCCGTATAGATAATCAAAGGTTCTTTTCCTGTATTGGTAAATGTGAATACATTTTTAATAATTTCTCCTTCTTCAATATCTCCAAAGGCAAATACAGGCTCATGCCATTCGATTTTTGTTTTGGGATCAGTTGGAGCTTCCAGTTGATTAAGGCTTTGTCCGATAGCTATACTGCAGACAAATGAAAGCAGTACTACAATGTTTAAATTTTTCATCATCATGTTAAAGATTTGGTTATCAAATACTTACTTGAATGGTAAGATACTTCAAGCTAGTCTTTAATGTGATGAGATTCTACCAACGTAGGGTGCGTTAACAATGCATTAATAATTGATTTTAATTTTATTGGGTTCTGATTATAGCGCTTACGCAAATAGCGTTTCTACTTCGTCTGTACTGACACTAATATCATAGAGGCAAGAACCTATTTGGTCGATTGTGGCAATTCGGATATCGCCAGCAAAGTTTTTCTTATCTTTTTTTGCAATGGAAAGTAGTTTTTCGACATCCAGTTTTTTCAAATCTAGTTTGCCATAGATTTTTTCAATGTATGTCTTCACTTCTTCAAATTCTTGATTAGTCAGTTGTCCATTACTGACTGCTAATCTTGATTCCAAGATCATGCCTTGAGCAATAGCCTCGCCATGAAGTAATTTTTTATCCGTATCCAAAAGTAGGCTTTCTATCGCATGACCCAAGGTGTGGCCAAAGTTTAGAATTTTTCTAATTCCTGACTCATATGGATCTTGAGTAACCACCTTATTTTTTATCTGAATGGAATCATGCACTAGCTCCGTCCAATCCTGTACTTCCGATAGGTCATTGTATTTTTTAAGATTATTCCATTGGTTCTTGTTAGCAATCAAGCTATGTTTGATGACTTCGGCATATCCACTTCTCAACTCATTTGCCGGAAGGCTAGAAAGAAAGTCAGTCTGTACCCAAACCAATTGCGGGTCTTTAAAAACACCAACAATATTTTTTATATTACTTAGGTCAACACCCAATTTTCCTCCAACCGATGCATCTACCTGAGATAATAACGTCGTCGGCACTTGAATAAAATCTATCCCTCGCATATATGTTGAAGCACAGAAACCGCCAAGGTCACCAATGACCCCTCCACCTAAATTAATGAGTAGACTTTTTCTATCACAACCTGACTCAAGAAGAGCTTGCCACACAAATTCGCAAGTATGAAGATTTTTATGTTCTTCCCCCGATAGGATTTGGATAAGCTCGTGCGTAAAGCTTAAGTCAGCTTTGATTTTATCGTAACAATGCGTCTTTGTATTTTCATCAACCAAGATGAAAACCTTAGAATATTCTTTAGCTACTACAAAGTCACTTAAGCCCTTTTGAGCTTCATCTATTGTGATTGAATATGAATTTGCATGGATGGTTGCCACTACGCAAGGCTAGTTTCAACGACGGACCAAGCTTCTGCTTTTCCTTCAAACATCGATTTGGTTTTTGCCCAAGTTTCTTTGAAAAAGTCGGAATGCCTGTATTGATTCAAATGATTTTCTGAATCCCAAATGCTATAAGTAAAATATATTCGGTTGTCTTTTAGGTCATTAAATAATCTCACCGAGTGACATCCTTCATGGCCTTCAATTTTGTCTTTTCTTTCATTAAACAGGTTGACAAAGTTGCTTCTTTGCTCTGCTGTAAATTGCATTTTCACTAATCTAATAATCATAAGCTAATCTTTAAAATGAATTTGAATGGTGCCGTCCTTATATAGGTCAAGCATGGTGCTTGCATTTCCCATGTTGATAGCAATTTCTAAAAAATTGTTCATGTTGAATTTTGCTAGTACATCTCCAACTTGAACTTTACTATAACTATTTTCGATGGATGTTATGGGATCGGAGTTTTTAAAATAAATTTCAAAATCTCGCTCCTTTCTCGTTTTTGTAAAGAAATTTTGCTCGATGTTCAATACTGCATTGCCAAATTTATCAACGTGCATGATTGTCGCTCGTATCTCATTGGCAGTATAAACAGGAAGTATATTTATCTTTTGTCTTAGATTTTCAACATTTGGTCCGACATCGCTCAGTGGAGCACCGGTTGATAACAACGCTGCTGCATGTGCAAACAAACCAAAGTAACTATCAAACTCGCCTTTGATTATATGTGTCTCTTCGGCAGATAAATCTTCAAACAATAAAGTGAATACTCCATTATTGGGCCCGATGAAGTAATGCCCTTCTCGAGAAAAAGTAATGTATTCATTGTTGCTAGAGTAATGATTGTATACAGATATGATGTGTATACTGCCTTTCGGCAAATCACGCCATACGTTCATTAAACTGTACGCGGCAAATTGAATATCATGGAACATAACTTCGTGATTGATATCAAGAAATTGTGTCTGCGGCAAGTGCCTCAATATCGAAGATTTCAACTTAGCTAAGTAATAATCTCGATACCCAAGGTCTGATGTTAATGTAATAATCGACATTCACTCGGATTCTGAATGTCAAAGTTATGAGATGATTTCCAATTTCCAACTATATATGATGTTTTTTATTAATATGTATGTAATTGATTAATAGTTGGATAGTCGATTATTCCTTCATTATTTGCTGATATTGCAGACAACAGCCCGTATAGGCCTAATTTTGTTGGTCATAGCGCTTATTTTCAAGGATTCTGGTAGATATTTCTAAAAGACTTAGCATACATTAAATTCTTCCAAAAATCTACCTCAGACTTGCTACTTGAACGGACATTGTCTATTTTAGAAATCTAAACAAAGATATTTGAGCGAAATAGAATTAACCTTAGACGGAGTAGACCCAAGAGATTTATACGGGGAGAAAAATTCCAAAATCAACATCCTAAAGTCAGCCCACCCAGAAGTAACCATTACTTCAAGAGGGCAAAAAATTAAATTAAAAGGCGAGAAGAAAGATACACAACATGTAAAAACCATGATTGAGTCTATGATTCGTATGCTTAAGTCTAACAAAGGATTAAGCTCACACGATGTGGAGGACATCATCAATGGAACCCAAATGCATGATCTCAGTGACGACAAAGAGGAGAGCGGAAACAGCTCGATCATCGTACATGGCCGTAACGGCAGAGCCATCAAAGCGAAGACAAGAAACCAAAAGAAAATGGTAGAATTGTCAGAAGCCAATGATGTACTTTTTTCTACCGGTCCAGCTGGTACAGGAAAAACCTACACTGCAGTTGCCCTCGCAGTCCGAGCTTTAAAAAACAAATTGGTCAGGAAGATCATCATGACGCGTCCTGCAGTTGAAGCAGGAGAAAACTTGGGCTTTCTTCCAGGTGACTTAAAAGATAAGATTGATCCATATCTAAGACCATTGTATGATGCTTTGGATGACATGATACCTCCTGATAAGCTCAACTATTTTATGACCAATAGGATTATCGAGGTAGCACCCCTAGCATTTATGAGAGGACGAACTTTGGACAATGCCTTCATCATTTTGGATGAAGCACAAAATGCCACCTCGCTCCAAATCAAAATGTTCCTAACGAGATTGGGCCCAACTGCAAAATGCATCATCACAGGAGACATGTCTCAAGTAGACCTTCCAAGAAATCAAAAATCAGGTCTTGCCCAAGCAGTAAAATTATTACAAAATATAGATGGCATTGCCAATCTTCAATTGACAGCCAACGATGTAGTCCGACACAGACTCGTAAAACAAATCATTCTACGTTATGATCAATTTGAAGAATTGAAAGATGCTTCCAAACCAAAAGATAAATAATGACCTCTGTCGTAGTATATAAAGGCGAACTAAGAACGCAAGCCACACACATCCGATCTGCCAATCAATTGATAACAGATGCCCCCGTGGACAACAATGGCAAAGGGCAAGCTTTTTCACCAACCGATCTAGTAGCCACCTCTCTTGCAAGTTGCATATTCTCCATCATGGGCATCGCTGCAGCAAAAAGAGATATCCCAATGGAAGGCGCCTTCGCCCAAGTAACAAAAGTCATGGAATCAAACCCAAGAAGAATTGCAAAAATCGTAGTGGACATACAGATGCCTAAAAACATCAGCTACACAGAAGACCAACAAAAGTTTTTGAAGAAGGTCGGAGAGACTTGTCCGGTAGGGAGTAGTCTGCATCCGGATTTGGTGCAGGAGATTAGTATTAAATTTTAAGAGAGAGTACTTCTACGTTCGCCGAAGCTCAAAGAGCGAAGGCGAAAAGGGACGACTCCTCCCTGGATCTAATACACTCTTTCTCTTAAAATCGAAAGAATGTTTATATCCTTCCCTCCACTGCGTGGAGCGGATTGACTTTCGACAAGCAAATATTTAATAGAAACCTTATTGATTCGCTAAATCAACCTAGTCGATTCAAGATCCTACTCCGTTCGCCGAAGCTCAAAGAGCGAAGGCGAAAAAGGACGACATATACTAGCATGGCGTTGCAACTCTATACTGAATGATTGACATCTTTGCATAAGCCTACATAATCATTCACAGCTTCCTTGAATGCCCATCTTAATTTATTAAGTGTATTTCCCTCGAAACTTACAAGATCATTTATTCCTTCGATCTTCCCATAGTAAACTTCATCCTTTGCAGAATATTGAGCGGACCCAATAAACTCCTTGAATTTTAATTTGTCTTTCATGAATTTCAATTAATTATTCATTAACTCTAAGATAGCAATTTCTTAAAGAGTCCTACTCCGTTCGCCGAAGCTCAGAGAGCGCAGGCGAAAAAGGACGGCTACGTTTTCACAAACTTCCCCCCATAAACCCACACCCCAACATCCAAAATCTCATACACATAAACCCCTTGACTGAGCCCACCCAAATAGATATTGTTTTCTCCTCCACGCACCTTTACACTGTGCACCCTTTTCCCAGATGCATCATAAATAATCATCCTTGCATTCTCTGGTAGGTAGTCGTGAATCAAAAGACGTGTATATTCCTCTACAGGATTGGGGAACAAACTGATGGCATATTCTTTTGGCTGGTCACCAATAGCACTAGTGCCTATGTTGATCTCTTGACAGGAAGTATGGCTATCATTTTCATTGCTTACCGTCAGGCAAACTTCATAAACTCCTTTTTCATCATAGCTGTGCATCGGTGAAAGATCGGTCGAGTTTTCTCCATCACCAAAATCCCACTGCCACATTTCTGGACGATAATAGGATACATCCCAAAACTGTACTGAGAGATACTCTATGCTATCCTGCTCATACCAAAATCGTGAGACAGGAAGATTGTCAATGCCAAGAGTATCATATTCACTTTCATCCAAAGGACCTAATCGTCGAGTATTGAAATTAGGGATGGTGCCAAAATGAAAAGTGGGTAAAGTAATCGCCCTTTCTGTAACCATACAATCAATCCCTTTTTCGTTGGGTCTTTCTATGCGATGCATGAAATAGCAAGTGCCAGCAATTGCTGAATAAATTTTTTGATCAGCCCCCAATTGCAATTGACCAAATCTAATCACATTATTAGAAATATTAGGACAAGTCAAGCTATCAACTTTAGCAACTTCAATGAGGTTATCAAGGACATTATCAGTTGCAATGTCAAATTGTAAAATCCTATCTGAATAACTTAAATATAATAACTCACCATTGGGAGAAAACTCCAATCCAGCAGATAAATTTCTTGCACCCTCCAATTTTTCATATTTAGGATTTAGTAGATTACCAGTGCCACGATCAAAGCCTGAATAGACAAAATCATTGCCTTCAGCAACCCCAAAATTCACCACACCTGTTAGTGCAAATTGATTTCCTTGCGATGAAAATTTACTTTGCCCAAGACACATGGTCCTCAAAGAAAATGGCAACATCTGAATGTGATCCAAGTGAATGCCAAAAGGATTTACTAGATAGGTATAGACTTTATTTTTATTAAATTGAAGCATCCACCAATCTCTCCCATTTGCATGTTTGCAAGCCGTAATATCACCCATTCGGAAAATGGAATCATTGATAAGAGAATCTTTTAAGGAGACTTTAAATGTACCATCAATTTTCTTTTCAATCTTTGATGCCCAAAGTTCCGCATAATCTGTTTCATCAACATTTTCCAGATTAGGATACAACAACCAATATGCATCTTCTTGATTTGGAATAGGGATAAAACCAATTCCTCCTACTATTGTAAGACCATTTGATCTTATTTCACCAAATTCATTTTGCCATGTCCAGTTATTCCAAATAGGGCTGTCATTAATTTTCTCACCACCTTCTATCCAATGATGACTTGTATCATGAACAGATTGCCCGTTACTATATAAAATCAATTCTCCATCTTGATTACACAAGCTTGTATTAGACTCAATTAAATCCAAAGTCATTCCTACTCCTTTATAAACAGCAGGAGGCAATTGATTAAAATCAACTACACTTGCTCCACATAATTCAGGCCAAGGAGAATTTGTACAATCATCTTCTCTAGACCAATTTGATATCCAGACATGATCTTCTTTTTGTGAAAAGACCATAGTGGAGCTTAAGATGAAAAATGCAAGAAGAATTTTAGTCATTTATTAGAATGAATTTTTCACGGTATGTGATATTATCAGAGATTCCTACAAAATAGTAAATTCCACTTGAAAAATCTGATAGATTAAATTCTAATTTATTCGTTTCTCTATCAATATTCTTTGACATGATATTTATTCCTTGTTGGTTGTATATTGATATTTTAGTTAAAACAATTTTTGAATTTGTTTGAATATTAATGAGTCCATTGCTTGGATTTGGAAAAATAGTAATTTCATTTTTAGGAGTATATTCATTTGCATTTGATCGAGAATTTGTTTTTCTACAATTTTCATCATTATAATTAATTCTTTTTTCACTTATTTTGTTTCTCCATTCTCTTGCCATATATACAGGTTTACCATATTTGTACGGACAAAGATTTGATAAAAATTCAATCTCTGCAATATTGTTTTTAAGAATTTCAAAAGATGGTTTCTGCATATATGATATTTGAATTAAAAAAGTTATACGATAAAGATCCTCTATCTCATTAGAAGTTTTTAAGTTTAAGAATTTTTGTTTTGCATCTTGTAATGTAAGTTCTTTATTTTCTTGATAAGCTTTAATAATTTGGGCAATTCGTAATCTGAATAAATGTATCCTATCATTGTAAATCCTTATTTTTTCAAGATCAGCCTTATTTTCAGGATCAAGGTTTTTAATTCTTGAACGGAAAATTTGAATTCTTTGATTAAAATTATCAATTTTTTCGAGTTGAACTTCACTTAAGGATACAGCATTGTAAATTAGCTCTTCGGCATTTATTAACTCAACAATTGAGTTATTCTTTTCACGAATAATATTAAGTACACTATCAACCTGGCCATAGCATGTCCGCCATAACAATGTTGAATCTGCTAAATATTTGTATAAAGTATCCTTTTTAAGCAATTGGTAAACAAGATTAAAATACTGTGAATCGCTTAAATCATCTGGAAATGAATCCTGTGATATATTTGAAAGAAAAGAAACCAAGCTATCACAATTTGCTTTTATAACTGGAGGTATATTGTTGAAATTAAACGGATCTTCATTCATGCAATTTATATCATCACTTTCATCAGGTGCTGTACCTGGAAACCATTGATTAATATTGATCCCTGCATTGACAAATGTTGGTCTTAAAATTCCACCAAGTGATTGGTTCTCTAGTCCATTAATTTCGAATATAGAAGAATTTGAGGAAATATTTTCTCCAATAGAGTTATCAAAAGTATTTCCCGCATTATAATTTGGACCAATTGCAGAACCATCAATTTTTAATCCAGTACCACCGATGTGGTCATTATCTGCATAATTCACATCTTGATAATGTGAGCTATTGTC
>ENA-ORXT01000598-ORXT01000598.1-marine-metagenome-genome-assembly--contig:-NODE-598-length-55754-cov-10.343176_pt1 | contig 55754 bp, 45 predicted proteins | sample MGYA00237868_ERZ511482 | MGnify/ENA metagenome assembly ERZ511482 | reverse complement strand
GGGTCTTTTTTTATGCATTCATTTGGGGAAGACTGAAAACCATGCAAAAGTGTCTTGGCACTTTTACTAGTTCGATTTTTGTGGGAATCTCCTGCGTTTCTATTTAAACTTCGGCGATTAGAACGCGCTTCGTTTCACTTGCTGAGGACTTGGGTGTATTTCGTAAGCAGGCCGCTGCATAAGAGAAAAGATTCTTGGTCATCTAAATCTTTTAGCTCATACATTTAAAAAGGCAAACTTCTGCGATTAGAAGCCACTTCGTTACACTCTTGGTAATTTGGTTCTGCTTGTCGCGAAATATCATTTGTTGGTATAAGTAACAGGGATAGGAATATCAATTTTAATAATAATCTCTACCTTCCAAGAAATTCACAGATTCCTCAAAATCTAAACTTTGAAAAAATTCATTTTAATTACTTCCATTTTAACTCTTCAGATCAGTCTCGTAATGGGTCAATCTGAGGGATTTGAAAAGGATTTAATTCCTTTCACTGACTCTTTAAAATCTGGATTCATTACACATGGAATAGAGGTAAATAATTCAATCTATGCAAACTATAAAATCAATTGTGATATTAATTTAGATAACTGCTATTCTGAGATACATAAATATAATTCACAAGGAGATTTAATATGGTCTTATAAACTTGATTCGTTAATTATTTCATTTTCAAGCTTTACAGTTGGTAGTGGAAAAATATATATTGTTGGGAGAAATCAGAACTCAGTAGACTCTAATTATTTTAGACTTGCTACAATTGATACCTTAGGTAATTTTATAAATAATGTTTCTTTTAATCTAAATTCTGAATTTTATACCTATCAGGAATCTGTTGACATTAATTGCATAAATGATAATATTTACATTGCTGGGATAGGATTTAATGACTTCGAGCAAAGGTTCATTGGTTACATCAGAATAATAAATGAAGAAGGGATTGAACAATATTTTAATCCCTGGGATCAAATCGGCATCGGTTATAGAAGCACTTTATGTTGGGAAATTATTGAAAATGAAAATATTGATTCAATGATTTATTTTTCAATCATAGAATATAATGCACCAGTTACTGATTTTCTACCAACAACCAGACATTGTGTGTATTCTTTGAATATTAATTCAGAAGTTATTGACACTGTATTTCAAACAGATAACCGTCAATCGTCAAGCCAAGGTCCTGCTCTATTTGATTTCAAAACAAATAATAATATAATTTATTCTGATTTTAGCTCAGATGTGATTACACCCACTGGAATTGAAGTTGGGGAGATATCGTTTGGAGATATTAATAATGAAAATGCAAAGTGGATTAGCAGAATATCTAAGTCAAATTTTGAAGATGATAATATTCTATCCTTGAAATATGGTCCTCTGGAAATGTTATTATCTGAGGATGAAGAAGTCTACATAAGTGGTCTAATTGATTGGGCAAGATTTAACGAAGAAATATTATGGAATTCAACATGTTTTATTGCTAAATATTCTAGTGAGGGTGAATTTTTATGGCAGAAAATTTATGTCGAAAAAGGAGACGGAATTACTGATAACAAAAGTCAATATATTTTTTCTTTAAATGAACTTGAAAATAAGGATTTGTTGGGTGTAGGTGTTTCTAGTCAATTATATGAAGACTCCACAAGTGTCAAAGGTTGGATGTTAAAAGTTAATGAATTTGGTTGTCTTGACAATACAGACGATTGCCCTTTTATTAATTTTTTAGATACCACAACCTCTATCAATAATACCAATATTGAATCTTTGTCTTTAGAAGTTTATCCTAATCCTGTTCAGGAGAAATGTAATATTAAATTTCAAAATTTAGTTTCAGGTAAACTAAAACTCTATGATTTAAGAGGAAATTTAATTCAAGAATTTCAAGTAACTAACTCTAATTCTTTTGAACTGAATACGAGTAATTTGAATTCTGGGGCTTACGCACTTTTGTTCTTTGAGAATGGGAGTGCCCAAACAATATGGAATAAGGTCATTCTTGTAGAGTAACAAAGACGAAAGGTCAGTAGACCTATGTCAATTAGTTAAACTAAATTTTCTTGTAATTTACTGCTTGAGTATTAATATCAATGTTAGAAATTGAATTTATCAAACGGTTATTTTCAGCGAGCATATCCGCATTTTAATTTCAAATATTCTTATCGTTTACCAAACTTCCGCTCCGGACGAAGGAGGGAGGGAAAATTATAAACCATTTTTTCGCCTTCAGCGAAAAATGGTATTAGAATTAGGGAGGCGTTTTCAAAGAAACACTTAGCCTAATTTCTTAACTTAATGACATTAGGTCAGCAGACCTCATGGTATAACAAAACCACCCCATCACATCTTCAAAAACATCTCACTCTCTGTAACACCCCCACTTGACATACAAACAATATAAACTCCAGCTGGTAATTTCTGAAATGAAAGCTGGGTGTTGATTTTTTGATTTACCATTTGCAATGATTCTTTGTGTACCAATTCTCCCCTCTTTGAATATATTGCTAGTTCTACTACATCGTTTCTATTCAATTCATAGTCTATATTCAATTGATTGGTAACTGGGTTGGGGCTTAGGATTAATTTTGAATGTTCAATCAACTCATTGGTTGAACTCAAAATTATTTCTTTCCTATTTGATCTATAATCACACCCATCAAAACCTGTCATGTATAGTCTGTAATATCCTGAAAGTGTCGGAACATAACTATGCTCATTGGCACCTACAATTGTATCAAACACCCAATCATTATTCTCACCATACACCCATTGATATTGAGCGAAAGTATCTTGAATAGAAAGTGCACCATTTTCAAACTCAATAAATCTAAAATCGTCAAGAAACTCAATTTCAAATTCGTACTGTTCAAAGCAATTTATACTATCATTTCCTGCCACTAAATTATAATTCCCAACACCTAGATTAAAGTAGTCACTAGTATCTACTATTTCTCCACTTTCATTTGTAATATAAAAATCAAAATTGTCGTCCAATTCTTGTCTAATAAAAATCTCTACAATTCCATTAGTAGAAAGGCAATGTTGTACATTACTAGTAGTAATTATAGGGTCAAAACTATTTATATTGATAGGAATATCGATTGTGCAGTCTGAGTCAGAATTGACTGATCTTAGATTATATTCTCCTACTGATAAATTACAATAATTACTTTCATCAATAAGGTTGCCTGTAGAATCATATAATTCAACACCTTGGATATTTTCATTTTCTGGAATAGTAATTTCAATACATCCATCTTCTGAAGTCAAACAACTTGTATCAATAATTCTGACCTTAGGAAGATTACAATTGAAGTTTAATTCCCAGATTTTTCCACTGAAGTAATCAGCAACAAAAAGTTCTCCATCTATATTTTCACCTATGGTTGATATCCTGTTAAGACTATCATGTTGATAGATATCTATAGATTCATACTCACCATTTATTAGATAAGCAGCGCCAAGCTTTCCAGAGCAAAAATCACCAAATATATATGCGCCAAATTCATTTAGTTTATCATCGTTACCTCGATAAACATATCCACCTGTTATTGAGCCACCACAACCTAAAATGTTATCATTTAAGTATCCAGATGAAGCTGGTGTGTAGTTTACAACTGTCGAATCTCCACAGTCCCAATTAGGCACAGAGAACCCGTCATCAAATGGACCTTCATAGCAAGGCCACCCAAAGTTCAATAAATCAGTATTACCTGCAGGAACATGATTGATTTCTTCATACAACTCAAAACCAACATCACTTAACCACAGGTCACCATTCATTTTATCAAAAGAAAAACGCCAAGAGTTTCTTAATCCCACCGCATAAATTTCATCAAAAGCTTGGCTATTATTTATATATGGATTGTTGCTAGGAATGGCATATGGTTCTCCATTGTCGACATCTATTCTGAGGAGCTTACCTTCATAAGCATCCAGTTTTTGAGCAATATCAAAATACCCAGCATCGCCTAATGATATGTATAAATATCCATCAGGACCAAAACGCAAACAACCACCATAGTGTAGGAAACTAACATCCGGTTCATTTCTAAAAATAACTTTTTCCGAATTCGGGTCCGATAGGTTTGCATTGTTTGCCTCAACGTTAAATCTTGAGACGTAACTAACTCCCATTTCATCAACATAAAAAACAAAAAACCAACCATTAATTTCATACTCAGGGTGAAAAGCCAAACTTAACAAACCGCGCTCCCCGGTAGCATCTACCAAATTTGAAATATCTAAAAATGGTTCTTCCAAAATCACTGCATTTTCATCAACTATATGGATAATTCCAAGTTGTGTACAAACAAAAAGTCGTTGATCATTTGCATGTGTAATTTCTGTAATTTTTTCAATGCCACTGACATATTCTGTCAAGTAAACACTGGTTGGAAATTGTGCTTGCAGATTTGAAAAAACACAAAGACAAATTAGTAGAAGAAAGTTTTTCATGTTGTTGTTTTACGAGATAAAGACACGAAAATTTTATTAAATAGTTGGTCAAATCTTAGTTTTTATAAATTTATTTCCTTCTATAAACTTATTGAAGACTTAAGGTCATATTCGGACAATAGAAGAGTGAGCAACCTATGGGCAATCTAGCTTTTGGCTTACAATCGTTTCTTTCTCAATCAATTTAAAATCCCGCCAAGACTATTTACGAAAAAAGCCTTCGCTAAAATTAACGAAGGCTTTGATCTTAATTTACATCGGTCATTCTAGAATCCGAAATTATACCTGTAACCCAAATTGATATTTAATGTTCCTACTGACTTGTCAGCAATTACATCGTCTATCGTATACTTTGTTGGAAGCAAATAGGCTGCAGAAATTTGGAAGCCTCCAAAAGCAATTCCAAGCTCAGGAACGATACCAAAGCCTGAACCTGTTTGTTCAGGAATAACGGTAGTTTCACCTCCACTAGTAATTGAATATTCTGGAGTTAATAATTGAGAAAGACCCAAACTTAAGCCACCATATGGACTAAAGCCTTCATCTTTCAATCTGTAAAGAGCCTTTGCTCCAATAAATCTCATACCAAAAATATCTACATCACCTCCTCCAGCACCAGCCAGTGCAGAAGAAAGGTAATTTAAACCAACACCAAACTCTGGAGAAAGGTGGTACAATGCGTCTGCGCTGATGGTTAATCCACCATTAAGATTTAGGTCTTCGGGATCATCACTTACACCCGAACCGCCAGGTACTGCCCAACCAAGGTTTGCAGAAATTGAAAAGTCTTGTGCGAAAAGCGATGTAGCAGAGAAGCATAAAGCAAAAAGTAAAGTTTTTAGAAGTTTCATAAAAATTGTTTTGTGGTTAAAAAAGTTTGTTCTAATCAGAGGCTAATATATTTGCTTTCTAATCCCTAGACCTATTCCATTAATTGCTTGACAATTGTTTAACTCAAGTATTAAAAAAATGACGTGAAATGTTAAGACTTAATATGACCTAAGACACGATTCGTTGTATCTGCCTTACCGACAACCAGGCTCGCTGAGTTTAATCTTCTGAGTCGCTAATAACTCGAGACTCATTTGAAGTTCTGGAATGTTGAAATTGAATTGTAAAAGAAATATCGTTTCATAGACTCGTGTGTTCTATATGATGTGAGTAAATGCATTCTGCAATTATCGACAACTTTTATTTTAATTAATCAAGTCTTCAAAAAATGAAAAGATGTGAAACTGTCCGCTGATGTTTCAAAAGAAAAGAAGTTGGGTCTCCTCTACAGCGCAGCGAAACAGCTATTTCTGCGTTATGATTAGTACAATCGTTAGGTATTTTCCAAAAACTGCAACTTTACATTTAAGGTAACATAGCTCAACTTCTCAAAGAGGTTTAACTATCTTAACCTTTGAAATATAACTAGAATGCATAAAGCATCAATCAATACGCTAATTTCATTGGCTTTCCTTAGCTTATCGGCCTGTTTTTCTTATGGTCAATGTGTCTCCCAAAATGAGCTATATTTTGCTGGTTCCACCCAAATATGTCCTGGTGGAAGGGCAACTATCTCAGTTATTGGTGATTTTGACGACTATCAGTGGGATAATGGAGTTACAGATTCAATATTTGTTACAAATATCGAAGGAATGTACACACTTACAGTGACCGATTCTCTTGGCTGTACTCTGTCATCTTCAATTGCGATCAAGGAAGGACTAGATTTAGGTATTATTATTGGTGGTTCTCAAATTGCTTGTAATACTGATACAACGAGCTTATTTGGTGGATATGAATTTCAGGATTACTTGTGGAGCACAGGAGAAACAACACCCGACATAGAAGTTACTCAAACAGGTTTATACGATTTAAGAGTTACAGACTTTAGTGGTTGTACAGGATTTTCAAGCATACAAGTAAGAATAGAAACGGACACGCTTGATCCAGTTTTTGTTACCTGCCCAGGTCTTGGTGTTCCTTTAGAAATACAAAATATAGGCACAGACGACTGTGATGGTAACAGTCCACTAATTGAATCTATATCTGGTTACTCCTTTCAACTTGATTGGGCTGCTCTTAATGGCAGCATTGCTTTTCCAGGAATTGTAACAGATGATGGGAACGGTGGACTACCTTATCTGATTGAATATAAAGATTCAATTTTAGCTTCAGGATGTAATGGTTCAAACCTTGCTTTTGAATTTGAAAGAACTTGGAGGGCTTCTGATATTTGTGGAAACAATGCTAGTTGCTCACAGGTAATAAGAATTTTAGATTTAAGTCCTCCGGTCTTGATTGAAGGAGTTGATTTCTTTTTAAATCAAGATGCAGGAAATCCAAATGGACCATACAACTTTTCATCTCTATATTGTCCATACCTCGTAACATGGAATGATCCAAGTTTAAGTGATCTTTTCGATAATTGTTCGTCTTCTTCAAATATAATTATTAGTTCGTCTCACACAAGTGGAACAAACTTTCAACAAGGTTTAACTGCAATCAGTTATCTCCTCGAAGATGAGTGCGGAAATCAAAATCAATACATTTTTGAAATTGATGTTGATTGTATTGGGTGTACCGCAAGTGGCACAACATTTACAAATTGTATAGACCCCGTTGCTTATTGCGACTTAAACGATATAAATAACTTTTCAGCTTGTACACCGCAATATCAAGGGCAAGTTCTAGGAACTCTCTGTAACGGAGGTGCACTTAACAATCCCTCATATTTTAATTTTATTGCGGGTGCTTCAAGTATCAACATGACTATTACTCCAGAGGTTTGTAGCCCAGGGGATAATGGCTCGATAGGATTACAGGCAAATGTAACCGATCCATGTAATCCCACTGTTTGTTATGCGAGTTCTGGTACAGATTGTTTTGCTGGAGTTTTTACTTTTCAGGCAAACAATCTTACAGTCGGCCAAGAATACCAATTGGTTGTAGATGGTTGCTCCGGTAGTGAATGCCAATGGAGCATAACGATTGATTCAGCACCAACATTTAATATACTTACAGTAGGGAATTTTGAAGTCGACAATTTCCAATTTCCAAACTGTAATAACACATCAAACAGTTTTTGTCCAGGAACAGAATTATTATTCTATCCAGACAATCATTTGGATTCAGAATTCTTTTTCTGCTGGTCTATCAATAATACTTCAGGAGTAACTCCATTAAATTTGAGTTCAAACTGTTTGGCGTCTCCAAATACTACATTCAACTGTAGTGGTGATTATACAACATGTGGACCATTAGAATTGGAGTTTAATAATCCTGGGGTCTATACGATTTGCTTGGAAGAAATAGAAAATGGATGTGATAATCAAGTATTGAATAATTATTGCACTACTGTAAATATCTCAAATTCAGGAAACGTCAACTTTGGTACTGTTGATGTGTGTGTGTCCAACATGCCATGGCAACCAAATGTGTTTGGTCCAAATGGAGAAACATGGTTAGGACAAGTAACATTGCCGGGTGTAAATACTGTTACAAATCAAGATAACTGTGGCTGTACTACAATGCAAACAATCATTGTTAACGTCTTACAAGAACAATCTCAAAATCAATTCATTGACATTTGCGCTGATGACCTTACCAGCTTTGTTGATCCTCAATATGGCATTACATGGGCAAATCTTCAATCTTCTTACAATGCACAATTTAATACTGCAAGCATCAGCATACCAAATGGTTCAGGCCAAACTCAGTATGATGGAACAAGCTGCGGAATTGATTTAAACTATCAATTTTTTATATACGAATTGAATGGAAACATACTTCAAAATCAAGGACCAAATTGCAATGCAACATTGACTTTTAATCTTGACCAGAGCACTTTCCCAAGTTTCATGTTTGAAAATAATATAAATTATAACTGGATAAATCCGAATGGCGTTTTGGTTGGCACCAATCAATCAGTAGACGTGGAATTAGATGGCGCCTACACGCTAAACGTTGAATACGTTCTTTCTAATGGAACATCGTGCATCTTTCCATTTAACTATACAGCATTGGGTACAATGACTGCATTGAATACATACTATCTCGATAACGACGGTGATGGTTTTGGAAATGTTGATAATAGTTTGAGTGATTGCAATCAACCTCTAGGATATGTTTTAAACTCAACTGACTGTAATGATGCCGAACCAAATATACATCCTGGTGCACCAGAAATTCCAAACAACAACATCGACGAAAACTGTGATGGTATGGATACTGTAACAGCCATCGATAATGACGGAGATGGTTATACTGATGATGTAGATTGTAACGACAATAATCCAAATATAAATCCTAATGCCGCGGAGATTCCAAACAATACTATTGATGAAAACTGTGATGGTATTATATTAATCATAGACCTTGATGGAGATGGATTTAATTCGGATGAAGATTGCGATGACTCAAATATTGGTATCAATCCAGCCGCGCAAGAAATTCCTAACAACAATATCGATGAAAACTGTGATGGAATCATATTAGTCATTGATGCAGATGGTGATGGCTTTAATTCAGATGAGGACTGTGATGATTTAAATGCAGCTATTAATCCTAATGCGTTAGAAATTCCTAATAACAATATCGATGAAAACTGTGATGGAATCTTTTCCATTGAAGACTTAGATGGTGATGGGTGGAATTCTAACAGTGATTGCAATGATATGGATGCTGCAATAAATCCTACTGCAATAGAAATCCCAAACAATGATATTGACGAAAACTGTGATGGAATCATTCTAATCATCGACCTTGATGGCGATGGATTCAATTCGGATGAGGACTGTGATGATGCTGATGGAAGTATCAATCCTGATGCTGCAGAAATTGCAAATAACGATATAGATGAAAACTGTGATGGAATCATTCTAATCATCGACCTTGATGGCGATGGATTCAATTCGGATGAGGATTGTGATGATCAAAATGGAAGCATCAATCCTGGAGTTGAAGAGATTCCAAATAATGATATTGATGAAGATTGTGATGGGACAATTCTAGTTATTGATCTTGATGGAGATGGATTCAATTCTGATGAAGATTGTGATGATCAAAATGGAAGTATCAATCCTGGAGTTGAAGAGATTCCAAATAATGATATTGATGAAGATTGTGATGGAACAATTTTGATCATAGATATTGATGGCGATGGATTCAACTCTGATGAAGATTGTGATGATATGAATGCTAGCATCAATCCAGATGCAGAAGAAATCTTAGATAACGATATCGATGAAGATTGTGATGGTGTGGCTGAAATTACCAGTGCAACAAATAATCTAAATGGTATAACAATAGATGTATATCCTAATCCATTTACGGAGCAATTAATAATAAGATCAGATAAAGCAGTAAGCTATCAAATCATATCAACTGATAAACGCATCATAACCGAAGGAACCGTAAACTCGGCAAGTCTAGAAATCAATACAAGCCATTTTCAATCTGGTATCTACTTTATCATACTATATGAATTAGAAGGAAATGGTAAAGTGGTGGATAGAATGATCAAAATTTGACAATTCTTGTTCATTTCTTACAGTTTTAGAGTTTTCACACGAATTTCACCCGTTTTTAAGGCTATATCCCTTAATTAAATCTGAAAAAAGGGTTACCTTGAAATTCTATTAGTCATGTATCATTAGATTATTTCAGTCATTTAAATACAATCCAATGAACATGTTGCCCCATAAGATCATGAAATTTGACAATATTGCTCGATTAACCTCAAGAGAAATAGAGGTTTTGAATCTTCTTTCTCAGGAACATTCAACAAAAGAAATTGCCCACAAGCTGAATCTTAGTAATTCTACTATAGAGTCACATAGAAGGAATTTATTGATTAAGATGCAAGTCAAAAACGTAGCAGGTCTAATACGTCGTGCCTTTGAACTTGGTATACTTAGAGTTAATAATCATGAAAGTACCAATGGTACTTATAACATGAATATGCAGCAATAAAAATTCACCTGTCTAAAAATGTATCCCTTTATTTACTTTTTATAACTGCATCTTTTACTTTAGTGTTAAATCAGAAAGGGAATGCAGCACAAAAAGGGATTTGTAACTACAATTTTGCTTATAGCAGGGCTGTATTCTAATGCCTTATTCTCTCAAGTCGGAGGAGTAAGCAGCAATCTACTTGCCTCATACAATGCATTACCAGTACCCAAAAACGTCCTAGAGTTAGAACCAACCTTTTCCTATTCTAGATCTCTTGGTTTTTTTAATTCAGATGGAAACTATACCAACTCCTCTGGAGTCAATATCGCTTCAAGTTTATATTTCAGAGCTACCTATGGAGTATCAGATATTTTAGAAATCGGAGCTGGTTTAGCCACCACCTTGGATGTTTTAAACTTAGGTGCAAAATTACACTTGCTTGGAAATGATGACTTTGGTCTTGCTCTCATGGGTGGAATCAATTCTGACATTACAAGCGGAGCTAGATTATTAAGCTCTTTAGAAAGACAATTTATTGTTGGTGTTGCAGGGCATTATCTCTTTAGTAAACAACTATCTATAAATGCGACTATTCAATATCAAGATATCCGCCTTTACCAAGGTTCAGACTTATTTATTAATTCTGAACTTGGATACTACATCAATAAAAACACCTTAGGTATTGTTGGATTTGGCTACAGTCGTTTTTCAAATTCAGAAAGTCCAGAATCCAAACTCTTTTCTTTATTCCCTGGCTTTGCCTTAGAAAGAACCAATATCATTATAGTCTTCCAAGGTCAATTTGATTTATTTGGCAACAACATTATGTCAACCAATGGAATCAGTGTATCATTGACTCAACTCATTGACTAATGTCAAAATTATGCCCCAATCAAAAAACATTACAATCTATGTCATGTCTCAAAAAGGATATGCAGTTGTTCAAGCTCTCACAAAAAAAGAATTACTTTCTTCAGAAGATGTCATCGTAGTAGGTCGTGACAAAAATGTAGTCAACGACTTTGCTGATAATATTGTGGAGTTATGTAAGTCCAAGAACCTCAATTGTCAAGAAAGGAAAGATCATACTGAAGCAACCACAGAATACGTCATGGCAATTGGCTGGAGATGGATGCTTCCTACAGTTGATAAGTTGATCATCTTACACGATTCCTTATTGCCAAAATACAGAGGTTTCCTACCCCTTGTCAGTGCATTGATGAATAATGAATCTACGATTGGGGTAACGGCGCTTTACGCAAATGACTATTATGATAGTGGAGATATTATTACACAATCAAAAACAGCTATTAGTTATCCAATCAAAATTCAAAAGCTGATAAATATCATCGAGAAAAATTATCAGGAGCTAGCAATTAATATTGTAGGAAAAATTAAAGATGGAGCAGCGATAGAAGGAACACCACAAAACCATGCTGAGGCAACATATAGCCTATGGCGAGATGAAGAAGACTATCAAATTGATTGGTCTGAAAGCGCAGGAGACATTCAAAGATTTATACATGCAGTAGGTACACCTTACCTTGGTGCTTCCTCAAAACTGAATAGTGAGATTGTAAGAATATTAGACGCCGATATTTTTCCAGACAAAAATATCATCAACAGAAATCCAGGAAAAATAATATTCATGGAACACAAAAAACCCGTGGTTGTCTGCGGCACAGGGTTATTAAAACTCACCAATATTCAAAATGAAAAAGGGGAATCGATGCTGCCGTTGAAAAGTTTTAGGAGTAGATTTAGATAAGAAGGGAGAAGCCAGACTTAGAAAAGGCAGACGCCTGATGCCTGACGCCTGATGCCTGATGCCTGATGCCTGATGCCTGATGAAAACTGCTTTCATTATTGAAATATTTAATTTGTATGCCAAATCAAAGAACTCTCTTAGACCAATAAAATAATATAGTGTGGCATTTAGCAATTAAATTAAATGAAAGTTTGTCGGAGGCCAATCCTTTCCACAGAGTGGAGGGAAGCTTATAAACCTTTGTCCGACTTTCGGAGGAGAACGGTATTAAAATCAATGAGGATTTTTATTTTATCGCAAGCAAATAAAAATACTGCTTAAACTCTTCCTCGTGACTTACAGAAAATCCCGTCTTCAATAATTCGTTTTTAATTGGTTCAGTGGATTGAAATTCTTCTACGTGATCATCCAGTGCAACTCTATTTCTAATTCGATGAATAAGTCTAGTCGATTTTTCTAACATAGAAGTAACTCCGAAAGAAGAGGATGAAGAAGATCTTGCACCCTCAAGGTGACTAGAGATCAAAAGCTTTCCTCCAGGCTTTAGACAACGATATGCTTCCTTGATAAACAAAGTGTAATCTTTATAATGATCTATTGCAGAAGAAGAAATTATCAAGTCAGCTATGCTATCTTTAAATGGGAGCTCTTCTGCATAAGACCTTACATGACCTATTGGTATTTCTAAAAGCTCAGGGTACATCCTGATAAATTGATCATGCAAGAGTCTCACGTTTGGATCAACTAAAAAATAATGTAGGCTTTGTGGGTATCTAAAAAAGCTTGAAAGAAAATGACCTGTGCCACCTCCTACATCAATCACAACTTGCTCTTTGATATGAGATAAGTCAGTTTTCAAACCAATGTAATGATCTATTGGAATGCTATTGAAAAATGTATGCGGATTTAGAGATTTATGATACTTTAAGAATTTTTCATTTTGCTTTTTCCAAAGTACTTCATCAGAAATATTATCTACAATAAAATCAGCAACATTATCAACGTTTTGGTACTGCGTGTTGTTAAACATTTCATTTTGATAAGCTTCTGGAACTCGTCTATTTTGTTGAAATAAACGCGCATTCTGATAGATATCTCTTTTGACATCAATAAATTCAAAAAATAGTTTGCTCAATTCCATAAATCGAAATTACGATTTATAAAAAACTCTCAAGTCATAATCTTGTTAGTATAAAACAATAACTCCCAAAATTTTTAGTTTCTTTATCAATAGAAATCCAAATAGACTAATGAATATTTACTCAATAACCCACCTTTTAGCAGGGCCTTTAGCATTGCTGGCATGTTATCTTGGTTACTATACCCTAACTATTGATGATTATCCTCATTCCATTTGGCTGATTGTTCCTATCACTGGATTGGTGCTATTGTATTTATTCAAGGCACAGTTGGATTATTGGTGGCATACCAAATATCCTGTCAAGTTTGATGAAGAGCTTGGAGAATTTCTAGCGACTAAGAATCCATATTATGCTTCAATTGAAGGAGAAGAAAAAAGCAAATTCCAAAATAGGCTTAACCTTTATATGGAGGCTAGAGAATATAAAGCAATTGGTGCCCAGGAGCAAAGAGATATTCCTTACGACCTAAAAGCCTTGTTGGCAAGTATTCCTATTCAAATGACAATGCATAAGAAGGATTTTTTGATTGGAGATATGGATCGAATCTTTTTATACAAACATCCATTTCCAACGCCCGGAATGCAATTTCTTCATACGGTAGAAACACATGTTGAGGATGGTGTTTTTATTTTTTCATTAAACGAATATCAAGCAGCGGTACATGAACCGGAAAAATTTTACAACAATATCTGGTATGGTTACATGGATGCTTATCTCAAGGTTTTCAAAGATGATGTAAGCTCAATTGAAAAGCATGCAACTTTCGAAAACATCAAAAAAATTGGAAAGTATACTCAAGAATATATTTTAGGAATCTTAGGTTTGAAAGCTATAGACCCGTTGGTCATCTTATGTGCATTATATTTTACACACAACCAACAGATGCAGATAAATAGCCCAGAGACATATCAAGTTCTAGATAAATTTTTCTCTTAATACTTCTCAAAAATCTCATCAATCGTTGCTGCCAAGTTGCGATCTTTTTCTGTCACGGTTCCACCAGCATCATGCGTATTTAACTTAAAACTCACTTTGTTCCAAACATTGGACCAGTCGGGATGGTGACCCATCTTTTCAGCTTCAATCGCCACCTCTGACATAAAAGCAAAAGCTTCTCTAAAGTTTTTGAACTCAAAAGTAGCTTGTAGTTTGTTATCTTCATTTTTCCAATTACTCATATTATTCTTTTATACCTGGATCGCGTTCTAGAAATTCATCATACAATAATGTATGCCTACTTTCCATTGGAACATTCCAGCCTTTGATAAATAAATATTGTATCTGTGTTTTGGTCTCAAAAGGGTCTCCATCGCAAACAAATAAGTTGGCAACTTTACCCTTTTCAAGGCTTCCGTATTTATCTGAAATACCAAAAATTTCTGCAGGAATTATTGTTATTGCTTTTAAGGCTTCTTCAACGCCCATTCCATATGCTGCTGCAAAACCAGCATTGAAAGGAAGGTTCCTAACATTCTCAGTCTCGTTGGATCTGATTGCAACTTTTACTCCTGCCTCAAGCATTTTCGCTGGGTTTGTATAAGAGACATCGTATCTGTCACTTCCCCTAGATGGTACTCTCAGGACTGGGCCAGTGATAACTGGTATGTTGTATTTAACCAATGAGTCTGCTACTCTCCAGCCTTCCGACACTCCCGTAAATACCGCCTTTATTTCATTTTTATTTATCCATTCAAGGGCACTTAGGATATCTGCTTTTTTATTAACTTCTATTAATAATGGCGACTCACCTTTTACGACAGGCACCATCGCTGCAAGTTGTGGATTGTATTCACCACCTGTCTGATTTATTTTAGCATAGATTTCTGCTTGACTCCAAAAATCTTTTAGCTTTTTCATTGCTTTCTCATTGTCCTTCTTGATATCTTCTTCCTTTCTTCTATCCCAACGGCCTCTCTTACCCGTCGAAGGATAATTCATCAAAACTGCTTTTGATCCTGCGTACATTTGATCTGGCGTGTAACCATGAAGATCAATAACAGCCCCTGTACCTGGAAATAAATCCCCTGTAGGTTTTGAGAATACGGTTGTTACTCCATTTACTCTAGTAACAGGTATCGCAACAGCATTTGGGTTGACTGCTGTCAAGGCTTGCATGTGGGGAGTATAATCTCCAAGTTCATCAGAATCCCGAGTTAGAGATACAGAACTTATTTCTACCAAACCAAGTTGTGTTCCTCCATCGATAAAACCTGGGTAAATAAACTTATTACTGCAATCAATTTCTGTGGCCCCATTTGCCGAAAGGCTTGATCCAATATCAGAAATGATACCATCCTTGATAAGCAAATCACCCTCAATCGTACCGTTGGTAACAGTAACAATTGTTGCATTTTTTAGCAACACATCTCCAAAGGTTGATTTCTTTACTTGCTGCCCAAAAAGTTGAACGCTTATAAATAGACAACACGCTATAATCCAATTTATCTTTCTCATGTTTTTAATGCTTGTGGTTTAAAAATTCAAAAACATCTTGCATACATCTATCTCCTTCTCCATGATGACTATGAGTTTCTGATTCGTAAAAAGTTGGAATTGATTCGTCTGGATCCACATCCAATCTCATGTCATTATTATCCTCATCAATATCAAATCGTACAATGCCATCAACAATTGTCATCTGTGGAATTGCATAAATAGAAAGAGGATGATTTTTGAAAATTGCAATATCACCTTCCTTCCCTTTTTCAATCGACCCTACTCTATCATCAATTCCTAATTGTATTGCTGGGTTCAAGGTAATTAATTTCAATGCCTCATTATCAGTAAGACTTCCATATCGTTGTGTCTTTGCTGCTTCGTGATAAAGATGTCTAATCAATTCACCAGAATCTGAATTAATGGATGTTACTACTCCATTCTCTGTAAGAATTGCCGCGTTATATGCTGTTGAATAATACACCTCAAACTTGTATGCCCACCAGTCTGAAAATACAGAAGCATGTGCTCCATATGCAGCAAGTTCTGGTGCAACCTTAAAACCTTCATTAACATGTTGGAAACATATTTTCTTTACCCCATAATCTTCCAATACTTTCAAGAGCATGTATATTTCATCTGCACGATAAGAGTGACAATGGATGATAATATCACCTTTTAATATATCAGCCATCACCTCATTACGTGTATTGTAGAGAGGTGGAAAATCAGCTTTTCCTGCCGCAAAAGCTTTTTGTGCATTTGCGTAGGCCTTGCCTTCCTCAAAAGCATTTCTAAATATTTGCTCCATTCCCATTCTTGTTGCAGGAACAATTCCTTGACGTTCTCCATGCACGCGCATAGGGTTTTCGCCCAAGGCAAATTTTATAGTTCTTGGAGCGCCATCCATTCTGATTGCTTCAGGATCAACCTCACCATATCTATGCTTGATGGTTTCACACTGACCACCGATAGCGTTTGCAGATCCATGCATAGCGTGAGAAATAGTTACCCCACCTGCAAGTGCACGATAAATGCCAACATCGTATGGGTCCAAACCGTCACCAACAAAAACTTCTGCAGTAACAGGATTTGTTGCTTCGTTGACAACATCAAGTGCAATGTGAGAATGTGCATCAATGATACCGGGCATCACAAACAAACCTTCGGCATCAATCGTTTCAATATCGCCAGCACTAAGGTTTTCACCAATCTGATCAATCTTTCCATTTCGGATAAGGACATCAGTATTTTCTTTAATACCGTCTGTGATCGTGATGACTGTGCCATTTTTGATTAGAATATCTCCACTCTGCTGACCACTAATACCAGAAAAAATTAGAAGAGAGATAAATATTAAAAATATATTTTTCATGTCAATTATATTCGATTAATTAATTGGGATCTACCTTACTTCCCTCGATTGGTGCCGCACCAAAATCAGTACTTACACTACCTTCAAAATCTTCATCTTCAAAATCTAAGCCTACAGAAACATCCATGGAGAATCCATCTTCTTCAACTTTTAGATCAAAGCTAAGACTGTTTCCATCTCTTATTACATTTTTGGCATTCATCTCGTTTCCATCATCAGCACTTGTCATGATAAGTTTGTAATCATCATCATCATTTGTAATTACAAAGGTGCCAGATGCTCCAAATTGATCTATTTCATAAGTATAGGTTCCAGCAATATCAATTTCTTCTCCCGTGTCGGATTTTTTCTTCTTTTTCTTAATCTCATACTCGAAGACCTCACCATCCACAATCATAAATTTGATCTTTGAGTCTTCCTCAAATATTGGTGCAGTACTGATAATCAAATTTCCTAGTTTACCTTTTTCTGCAGTACCAACAATATTTGAAATACCGAGCAATTGCGCAGGTACTTTAGTTAAACCTTTCATGGCAGTATCTTCACTCAAACCATTTTCGATTAAGGTCTGCATATTCTCTAGCATTTTTTTCGGCTTTGCTTTAATCCATGAAAAACCGAAAGTTACACCCGCCTCATCCAACTTGGCCAATTGACTTACATAGTCATTGTATGCTTTTGCTTTTCTTTCTTTCAACTTTTTCATTTCTTCACTTGTCAATTCTTCTTCGTCTTCCTTATCTTTTTTGTCGTCCTCCTTTTCTTCCTCTTCTTCCTCTTCTTCCTCTGGCTTTTCTGGCAAATCCAAACTAACCATCACAGGAACATTGGATGATTTAATTTTATCGATGACAGGATACACTTGTTTGACATCAGTCAGTACTAAATCAAACCCTAGTTCTTTTTTTAATGCTAAAACTCTGTGCACATCTTTTGCAGATTCTGCCTTGAAGAAAACTTTTTGCTTCTTCTTGGTAATCGGAATCATAGAAGTGACAGCTTCACTATAGGCAGGTCGTTGCATACCCAGAGGTGATGCTGCATATTTTGTGAGATAATTATTTGCTTCCTCAGCTTGCTTGTACAATTCTCTAAACTTTGTAAGCACACCTATCATGGTTGAAGGAAATACACCGGGAGAAGTTCTAAGTTGAGAATAAATAGCAACATTCTCCTTTAGTAAAATTTCATTTTTTGTTTTGCCACTCAAGGAGACGATTGCTGTTTGGCCAGGAAGCATTCTTCCTCGCGGAGCTATATGTGAGATTCCAAATCCCAATTCTCGCATGGTCTTAATATCACCTGATTCTGCATCGATATCATCGAAAGCTGATTTGCCAGGTGTAATACCTGCGACATCATCGGGTGGAGCGCCAGGAAATTTTACCTTGGGTCTATCGCCATCCTCTTTCTTTTTAATGGTAGAATGCGAAAGTGCATCGATAAAAGCTGGATAAACATGAAGTGAATCCGCTGATAATATCAAAGCATCATTTGGTTCGTTTAGTTTTTTACCGATTTCCTTTATGATTCCTCCTTCTATAAGAATAGAACCATATTCAATGGTTGAGCCTGGCTTGTCGTGGATAATGACGTTCTTAATAAAGACCTTATCTGTAGCCTTTTTAATTTTATCATAATCCACTTGACTATAGCATATCATTGGAGCAAGAAATAGCGCCAAGAACTGCAGAGATAGTTTTTTCATTCTCTAGTGGTTTAGAATAACAATATAAAAAAACTAGAACTGAGAACTGTGAGGAAGCTGTGTTATAATGCTTGAGTGGGTTCGATTTTCGATAAAGGAAATAAAAGGACCGAGCAATCCACCAAAAGCCATCATTTTTGACTGATTTTTCATGAAAAAGCTAGATTTCTCATATTTATTCTTGTAAAAACCTCTTTCGCGTCAATTTTGAGCGATAAATGCAAGAATGACGGGCACTTATATATTACATTTTTTTATAATTTGTATATTTGTCGAAATTCAAGACCTTGTCGAAAAAGAAAGGAACACAGACCTCAATTACTGTTTTTGGATTAGCATTAAATCCTATAAAAATCAAAGTGATATTATTTGCTTTGGCCTTCCTTTTATATGCAAATACACTAAGCCACAAATACACACAGGATGATGCCATTGTCATCTATGAAAACATGTTTGTAGAGCAGGGTATTTCTGGAATTCCTGGCCTCCTAAAATATGATACATTTTATGGTTTCTTCAAAGAAGAAGGAAAAGCAGCATTGGTTTCTGGAGGAAGATACAGACCATTTACACCAATCATGTTTGCTATTGAATGGGAAGTATATAGCCTCTTTGCAGGAAAGGATGCTGACATAAGAAAGGTAAGACCAGTTCTAGGTCATTTGATAAATGTACTTTTATTTGGGTTACTGGTTGTGCTTTTGTTCAGCACGCTACATTTACTCTTAAAGGAAACCGAGTTTGCAAGTAAAAATGCTTTGATGATTTCTTTCATAGCGGCCTTAATTTTTGCAGTCCACCCAATTCACACCGAAGTGGTTGCCAACATAAAAGGGCGAGATGAAATTGCGGCATTGCTTGCATCGCTTTATGCATTTTATTTGGTTTTAAAAAGTGTCCAAACGAAATCAAACAAGCCACTCATATTTGCATTATTCATTTTCTTTATTGGATTGATGAGCAAGGAGAACACGATTACTTTTGTAGCGGTCATTCCATTGGCTCTTATCATGTTTAGGAATCTTAAACGTGAAGAAGTTTTGCTTAAATCTTTATTGTTCATGATTCCATCTGTCATTTTTATTTTCATAAGAGGACAAGTACTTAATTCTGGTCTTGGAATTGGTTCAGATCCTCCGATGGAATTGATGAATAATCCGTATCTAAAAGTTGTAGGTAATCAATATGTACATTTTAGTTTGTCAGAGAAATTGGCGACCATTATGTACACTCTAGGTAAATATTTGAACTTGTTATTTTTTCCGCATCCATTGACTCATGACTATTACCCTAGACATATTGAAATCATGTCATGGAAAAATATAACTGTCATTCTAAGCTTGATCATGTATATGATAATGGCTTTTGCCTCTTTGCGATATTTTAGAAAGAATAGGCTTGTAAGTTTTTCTATTCTTTACTTCATTATAACCTTATCAATAATCTCCAATATTGTTTTTCCTATTGGAACAAACATGAGTGAGCGATTTATGTTTATGCCTTCAGTAGGCTTTTCTTTATTTATGGCCGCCATGCTTACTAAGATTAAAAATGTAAAACTTAGTTATGGTTTATTAGCAGTCATGCTATTTGCCTTGAGCGCAAAAACAATAATCAGGAATACTGTTTGGCAAGACGACTTTACATTATTTACTACTGATGTAAAAACTTCAAAAAGAAGTGCCAAGTTATTAAATGCAGCTGGTGGAGCATTGACTACTCAAGCAGGATTACTACCTGATGGGCAGAAAAAAACACAGATGCTAAATGAGGCGTTGACTTATCTTGATGAGGCAGTAAAAATTCATCCAAATTATAAAAATGCTTATTTGCTAAAAGGCAATGCTAACAACTTGCTCAAGAATTATGAACAGTCGATTGCCGCTTACGAACTCGGTCTAAGACTCAATCCAAATGATAAAAACCTCAATAAGAATCTTGCCATTACACTGCGAGAAGCGGGTAGTTATTATGGAAAAGAGAGAAGAGATGTTGCCACGGCGTTAAAATATCTAAAAAGAGCATATCAAATAGACAATCAGGATTATACAACCGTTAGATTATTAGGTGTTGCTTATGGGCTTTCGAAAGATCAGCCAAATGCCATTAGATATTTTACTGAAGCGCTGGCTTTGTGGCCGTCAACGGGATTAAGCCCAGAACAAAAAAAATCTAAAGCTCAGGCCTATATTGATCTTGGAACTGCCTATAGGGTTTCAAATGATATGCAAAAAGCTAATGAATTATTTCAGCAAGCTATTGCTCTTGATCCAGCAGCTTTAAATCAAATGCAACAATGAGAAAACTTATATTTCTAATTACAATATTTTTCTGCAGTTCATTCTCCAATCCTGAGTATCCCTCCAAGGAGGAGATGGCACATATATGGGCAAATGACAAAGTTGCTGAAATGACTATAGATCAAATGATTGGTCAGTTATTTATGATACGCGCACATTCCGACAAAGGACCAGAGCATATAAAAGATGTAAAAAGACAAATTGAAAAATATGAAGTTGGCGGTCTTTGTTTTTTCCAAGGCACTCCAACAAAGCAAGCAGAACTTACAAACCAATATCAGGCTATGAGTTCGATACCACTATTTATTTCTATCGATGGAGAGTGGGGATTAGGAATGAGATTTAAAGATAACGCGATTAGTTTTCCAAGGCAACTGACACTTGGTGCTATTAAAAACAACGATATCATCTATGAGATGGGTCAAGAAATTGCAGCTCATTGTAAACGTATTGGAATTCATATAAATTTTGCACCTGTTGTTGATGTAAATAACAACCCGGATAATCCTGTCATACACAACCGATCTTTTGGAGAAGATATATTTAACGTAAGTGCAAAGAGTTACGTATATATGAAAGGTATGCAGGATGCAGGATTGATTGCTTGCGCAAAACATTTTCCTGGACATGGAGATACAGCTGTTGATTCTCACTATGACCTTCCTTTGCTTCTTCATTCCCGAAAGAGAATAGATAGCTTAGAGTTGATGCCTTTCAAGACTATTATTGAAACAGGTGTCAAAAGTATAATGAGTGCACATCTTCAGATTCCTTCTCTTGATGATAGGCCAAACAGACCTGCGTCATTGTCAAAATATATACTGACTGATATACTAAAAGGTGAATTGAAATTTGAAGGCTTAGTGTTTACAGATGCAATGGAAATGAAAGGAGTTGCCAAGCATTATGGGCCTGCAAAATCAAGTATCGAAGCATTAAAGGCTGGTAATGATATTATTCTTTTACCTGAAGATATGGATGTGGCATTTAAGGGAGTAAAGCAGGCTTATAAGGATGGTGTGATTGATTCAATGATGATTTTGGAGAAGACAATAAAAGTGCTTTATCACAAACACTTAATCGGACTTAATAAAAAACCAAGAATAACAAATTATTCAAATATTGATAGGGATATTAATAATCCTCAAGCTATTGCTTTAAAGACAAGATTATATGAGGAAGCAATTACACTGATAAAAAACGAAAGCCTAGAACTCCCAATAAAAGATATCAGCAATCAGAAAATTGCAGTGCTAAGTTTGGGGGCTGATCAGTTGACTCCATTTCAAAACAGAATCTCATCTTACACCAAGGTCGAAAAAATAACTGCAGGAAATACAATTTCAGAAGCCAAGCAAGGGCAAATAAAGAACAAACTTGCGCTTTACGATCATGTGATTATAAGCTTGCACGACCTAAGTATTCGATCAAGTAAAAATTACGGAATTAGTCAAAGTCAATTGGATTTAATATTCAAGCTAAATAGTCAAAATAAAATCACTATTGTCAATTTTGGAACTCCGTATATTTTAAAATTCTTTGAGAATGTTCCAAATCTTGTTCAAGCCTATGAAGAGGATGAGATTTGTCAAGATGTAACTGCGCAGGCTGTTATGGGAGCATTAAACTTTAGAGGATTGCTGCCTGTTTCAGTAGGGGAAAAATTTAAATACAGACATGGAATTGTAAAACCTTCACTTAACAGACTTAAATACGGAATACCAGAAAGAGTGGGAATGAATGCAGATTCCTTGCTCATGATAGAAGAGATTGTCGAAGAAATGATAAAAGAAAAGGCTGCTCCGGGATGTCAAATCTTAGCAATAAAAGATGGACAGGTAGTCTACGATAAAGCCTTTGGCTATCATACTTTTAATAAGAAGAAGAGAGTACAGCAAGATGATATCTACGATGTAGCATCTGTAACTAAAATACTTGCAACGACCTTGTCCTTGATGAAACTTAACGAACAAGGAATCATAGGTTTGGATCAAACCGTCGATCGATATCTTCCGGAAATAGACACCAGCAATAAAGGAGATTTGATACTTCAAGATGTGTTGGCTCATCATTCTGGTCTACCCGGATGGATACCTTTTTACAAAGCGACACTTGAAGAAGAAAAGAAGAAAACAATTCCGAGTAAGAAATATTATAGAAAAACTCTCACTGATAGTTTTTGTTTGCAAGTTACAAATGACTTATTCCTGAGATGTGATTATCAGGATTCTATCTATTCCAGAATTTATGCTTGTGGTCTAAGAGATAACAGAGATTATAAGTATAGCGATTTAGGTTTTTATCTATTCCATCAGATCATTCAAAGAATGAGTGGAAGAAGATTGGATTATTATGCAGAAGAAAATTTTTACAAAAACCTAGGGCTAAAACGTACAGGTTTTAATCCAACTAAAAGGTTTGAGAAATCTATGATTGTCCCATCAGAAGATGACGATTATTTTAGAAATGAAGTTGTACAAGGTTATGTACATGATATGGGTTCAGCTATGCTTGGGGGTGTTTCAGGGCATGCCGGATTGTTTAGCACCGCCCAAGAATTGGGTGTCATTATGCAGATGTTGATGAATGGTGGAACTTATGGAGGAGAACAATATCTAGATTCGTATACTATTAGAAAATTTACATCCCGTTATCCAAGATCTACTCGACGGGGCCTTGGCTTTGATATGAAGGAACTCAACGATAAAAAGACAATGAACATGTCCGAACTGGCATCTCCTTCTACTTTTGGGCATTTAGGATTTACGGGATGTGCCGTATTTGCTGATCCAGAAACAAATCTTATCTACATCTTTCTATCCAACAGAACTTTTCCAACAATGAATAATCCTAAATTTTCAAGGAATGAATATCGTCCTAGGGTTCAATCTGTATTTTACAAAGCTTTGGAAAAGGATGTTTTGTAGTCTTAAATTCTAAAAGTACCTTTTCGATTGATTAACTTGTACTCATGCATTTGAGCTATGACATAGCTAAACGATATCTCTTTAAAAAGAAGAGAGCCAATGTAATAAACATTGTAACTGGTATTTCCATTTTAGGTATAGCGATAGGTACTGCAGCATTGGTGATTATCCTTTCTGTATTCAATGGCTTTGAAAGCCTACTTTCAGGACAATTTAACGCCTTCAATCCAAGCTATAAAATTGTTCCAGCTTTAGGTAAGTCCTTTAATCCAACAGACTCCATGATGACGGAGATCAAAAAGTTGGATGCAGTTACCCATGCTTCTAAAGTCATCGAAGAGGTAGCCCTTTTTGAATATAAAGGAACACAGGAAGTCGGAACTATAAAAGGAGTAGATGCAGACTTTCATAATGTTATTGCTATTGATAGTTTTCTGCTCACTGGAAAATATAAGCTAAACGACCCTCAGATAAAATATGGAATTATTGGTTTGGGAATGAAAGTAAAATTGAACATCAATATCAATGATCGCTTAAATCCTGTAACAGTTTACATGTTTTCTAGAAAGAAGAAAAAGATGATAGGAGGTAGTGACTTTACCTTTAGTGACATTTACCCTTCTGGTGTTTTCTCTGTCAGATCAGAAACGGATGCGCAGTATATGATTAGTTCTTTGAGTTTTACAGAAAAATTAATCGGAGCAAAAAATGAATATACCGCAGTTGAATTACGAACAAATGATGGAATAGATGACGAGCAACTGAGACTTGATTTGAATAGAATCATGGACGAAGAAATCATTATAAAAAATAAGTTCCAACAAGATGAGGCCTTTTTAAAAATAATGAATATTGAAAAGTGGGTTAGTTATTTAATTGTTAGCCTCACTTTACTTTTGGTTGTATTCAATTTGGTTGTCTGCTTGTGGATGATTGTTTTAGATAAGAAAAAAGATATTTCAATTATGAAGTCATTTGGCTTTGATGAAAGAGGAATATCATGGATATTTTTCAATATAGGATTGATGATATCTATTATTGGAATGTTATTAGGATTCCTTATTGCTTTAGTTCTGTACTACTTACAAAGTTCCCATGGTCTCATTTCTGTGCCAGATGGTTTCATGATATCCGCCTACCCTATTAAACTTAAGATCTCGGATTTTTTCGTTGTTGGGCTGACTGTAATGGTATTGGGGCTTTTAGCAAGTATTTTGCCCTCATTAAAAGCTGGAAAGGGGTCTATTAATTTCAGTCATTAGCTAAACCCAGAATTATCTCGATTATTTTATCTTTGTGGCACAAAATGGCTCTTTTATGGAAGAATGGGAGTTGGATTTCCTCTTTTTGAAAGTAAGGCACTATATCAAGGATAAATTGGTTGTATCTGAGTTACCTGATATGAGAAGTATTATGTTCTTGATTGGTGTACAGGAATTGGGAAGAGGTCCACAAGAATTTACAAAGGAAGAAAAAAGAGATCTAATGCATGTAGCTGCATGTAGGTTGCTACAAGATGACGGCTATTATGAATTTAATGGAAGAGATGCAGATGGCTGGCCACATTGGAATGTTGCAATTCCTTTCAAAACAAAAGGAATAAAAGAACAAGAAACTTTACTTAAAGAAAAAATAATAAAATACTTCAGGACCAATAATCCGGAATTTGAGTAAATCAAAATTTAAGCTTATGAAAAATTATTTAATTGTCCTTTTTAGCCTACTAATTTTATCTTCATGCAATAAAGGTGGTGGTAAAACTTATGCAATGATTGAAACTGACTTTGGTAATATGAAAGTCGAATTATACGATTCAACTCCAGGTCATAAGGCGAACTTTATCAAATTAGCGAAAGAAGGTTATTATGATGGCTTACTTTTTCACAGAGTAATTGATGGATTTATGATCCAAGGTGGTGATCCTGATTCAAAAGAAGCAAAGCCAGGCCAAAGATTAGGTGGAGGTGGACCAGGCTATACAATTCCTGCAGAAATTGGAGCTCCACACTTTAAAGGAACTTTAGCAGCGGCAAGAACAGGTAATCCTGAAAAGCGATCTTCTGGTTCTCAATTCTACCTGACACATGGTGCACCTCTTACAGACGAAGCGATTGCAAGGTATGAAAAGCAAAAAGGTATAGAATATTCTGAAGCACAGAAAGAAAAATATAAGAAGCTTGGTGGTTCGCCAGGCCTAGATATGGACTACACTGTATATGGTGAAGTTGTTGAAGGAATGGATGTGATTGATAAAATTGCAAAAGTGGCAAAAGATGGCAGCGATAGACCAATCGATGATGTTAAAATGAAAGTAAGAATACTATAATATAATACTGAAACAGACAACCGTGATTAGAATAGAATCCCTTTTATTGATTTGTATTTTGTGTTTAAGTTCTTGTGCAAAACCTATTGCAGATTTTGTACTCACACAAAATGATGATGTAGCTCCAGCAGGAATATCGTTAGAAAATAACTCTAAGAATGCTGAATCCTATGAGTGGGATTTTGGAGATGGCAACAACTCTACAGATGCTAACCCTGAGCATGAATATGTTCTTTCAGGAAGGTATACCGTAACTTTAAAAGCAAAAGCTAAAAATAAAGTTTCTACCAGCTCCAAAGAAGTTGTATTTCAAGCACCACAAGAATGTCGTATCTTGATGAAAACCAGCAAAGGTGACATCATCATAAAGCTATTTGATGAAACGCCAAAGCATAGAGATAATATGCTCTCGCTTATCAAGCAAGATTTTTACGATGGTTTGCTTTTCCACAGAGTTATAAAAGGCTTTATGGCACAAGGAGGAGATCCAAACTCAAAGGGTGCAGATAAAAATACTAGTTTAGGTTCGGGAGGACCGCCTTATACGATTCCTGCAGAAATCAAAAATGATTTGGTGCATTTTTCAGGTGCATTGGCTGCTGCAAGGCAAGGTGACAATGTCAACCCAGAAAAAAAATCATCAGGAAGTCAATTTTATATAGTTCATGGTGGACCAGTATCAGAACAAAGTTTAGACAAGCAAGAAAAATCGACAGGAATAATATATTCCAATGAAATTAGAGAGAAGTATTATGAAGTTGGAGGAACCCCTTTTTTAGATTTTGGTTATACTGTTTTTGGACAAGTATTGGAAGGCTTTGATGTAATAGATAAAATTGCTAACAGCAAAACTTTACCCAGAGATAGACCAGAAGAAGACATCGTAATTTTAGACATACTAGTTATCAAATAATGAATATACAACTCGCAATTGATGTCGGTGCAACAGGAATAAAAGGAGCACTTGTAGATGTAGGTAATGGTATTCTAATTTCAGATAGAATAAAATACGCCACTCCATCACCTGCTTTGCCTTTGGAAGTTGCCAAAGTGATGAACAATATTATTCAAGATCTAGAATGGAAAGAAGATGATATAGGCATTGGCTTTCCTGCAATTGTTAAAAATAACTTATGTTTTTCCGCTAGCAATATTGATGAAAGCTGGGTCAACATAGATATCCAAAAACTAGTCAAAGAAGTTACTGGACTCAATAGTCACACAATTAATGATGCCGATGCTGCCGGAATTGCAGAAGTTGCTTTTGGCAAAGCTGCAAATCAAGATGGAACCGTTATTATGTTGACACTTGGTTCTGGTATCGGTTCTGGTTTTTTCAAAGACGGTGTACTACTACCTAATGTAGAATTAGGAAGAATGTTTTATAGAGAAAGTGTTGCAGAACATTATGCATCAAACAATGCAAGGAAATCCAAAGAATTAGATTGGGATCAGTATGGTACAGAGCTGAATGATTTTTTGGTCTATGTCAATAGTATTTTCTCTCCAGACCTTATGGTTGTTGGTGGTGGAATCAGCAAAAAGTATGAAAATTACTCTCATAAAATTGACCCTTCACTTAATGTCACTCCCGCCAAGTTGAAAAACAATGCTGGTATCATTGGGGCAGCCATGTATGCTCTCCAAAAGAAGTAATAATATCAATGTTTTCTAAACGACTTTAGCAGCAATAGTACAATCAAAAGGCTGCTATTATTCATATCTTTAGATATGCAGAAAGAAATAATCACTTTCATTTTTTTACTGTTTACAAGTATGGTTTCTGCTCAACTGATGTTGGGGCCTAAAGTTTCTTATTCAAAATCCTTTGTAGGGACCTCTCAGCAACTTTATGACAATACTCAGAACTATGTCATTTATAGATTAGAACTTAACAAGCAACAAGTATTTCCGACAGTTGGGATGGTTGCTAATTATAGGTTTACCAATGGCTTTGTCAATAGAAACCTTTCTGCGTATATACAATTAGAATCCTTGTTTACCTATCGCCGAACACACTTTACTTTTGAAAATTACATTACCAATGCAAATCCCAGATTAAGCAATCACGTCAAAGGTGTAAGCTTTATTCGATTTCCTGTGCTTGGGGGTTTAAGTTATAAATCTCTGAAGTTTGGCGTTGGACCTATTTTCTCATTTCTGCTTAGTGAAGAGAAAGTTTTTGGATTGTATCCAAATATTGATGAAAGGTTTAGAAGTTTTGAACCTTCTGCAAGTATCTTATTAGGATATAGGGTCGATGACTTCATACTTGATCTTACCTATGAGTATCACTTTAATGGAGTCTCTGAATTCATTTATTATAAAGACAGGATAAGTGGTTTTAAGGAACAGCCACATTATGTTGCCTTGAATGCAACTTATCTTTTTAGAACAAAGTATTAATCAACATATACTATCTTCCTTAGTAGTTTTAATCCGATGGTTAGTTCAATACTTAAATTTCTAATTTCCCTTTCTCTCAAAGTAGTCAGCTGACCAGTGTATGGGTTCGTGACATTTGGTATTTCACCTTGTCTGTATTGAAACGAAAGATCAGGACTTATTGTAAATTCAAAAAACGGGGAAATGAATTCACTAAGAAAATATTCAGCGCCGATTCCTCCACTTATTCCATAAGTTATCTTATTTGTCAATTCTTCAATAGGAAAAAAGATACTTTGTGTAATGTTAGATCCAGCCGTTCCAAAATTTGTACTCACTGTATATTCACCTCTAATACCTACAAGATAATAAGTGCTCCAGCTCGCAGAAGTTTTGAATCTCTTTTTGGCTCCAGCCATCAATGAAATATTGTTGAAACGGAATCCTTGAGTATAGTTATAATTAAATTGTGGGTTTATAATTCTTGTTGCGCTTCCGCGAACATGGTATCCTATGCTTGCAAAAAGACTTCCTGTTCCTCTTGCATCCAAAGATTCAATAAAAAGATCGCCATGATAAGCAAAAAGTGGATCTCTTTCTAAACCATTCCAATTTTGAAAACCTATTACAGAGCCTCCTTTAGGTCCAAAGTAAAAACCTTGAGCTTTTATTTCTTGAAAAGGAATGAAGCTAAGGAGTAAGCAAATCAAAAGACTAAAACTCCACTTTAAAATGATAGACTTATTTTCCATAGTCCAAAAATATGAATTAATGAGATACTAGTAAGTTAAAATAATACTGACCTTTCTTTTTTTCTCGTATCGCCTTTCTTTTTAAACTTAGGACCATTGTTAAGCCTAACAATCCCTTTGAGGTATACCTTTTCTCCAACCAATGGTTGTGAGTCTAAAGGCATTCTATTTTTTATATAAAGGAATTCGAGGCTAACTCCATATTTTCTTGCAATAGTTCTCATTGATTCACCAGACTTCAATGTATGATATTTATTACTGCCAAAGTAGCTCTTCTTTCTTTTTTCAAGGAAAACTACTTCCCCTTTTGGGATAGCTTGTGAGGTCGATCTTAAATCTAAGTCTTCATTATATTTTTTGATGTCATCAAGATCAATGTCTTGATCTCTTGCAATCTGTCTTAAGCTAAGCTCACCATTTGAAACAACTATTTTCGTTTTGTTCATTTCAGAGCTAGCATAATAAGCTGAATATTTTGATCTGCTAGCTGTTGATTTACTTTCAGAATTTGATCGTTTAGTTTCTGTAGAAGTTTTTCTTGTTATTGAAGATTTTGAACCAGGTTTTTTATTATTCGATTCTAGAGTTGAAGCTAGAGCTCTTCCTCGATCAAGCTCACTAAGATTGTATTTATTTATTATGTTGATTAGTTTAGTCGGATAAGCTTTATCGGTCGCATAACCTGCTGCTCTCAATCCATATGCCCAGCCTTCATAATCTGTAGGGTTAAGATTAAATAAGCTACTATATCTTGGTTGATCTCTTAAAAAATCTGAATGGGCAACAAATGAATGAGCAGGACTATCAAATTTGCGGAAGCATGATTTTATTAGTTTACCCTGTTTATAGTCATCGTCTTCTCTAAAATAAGTATCACCATTCCAACCTCCACCGCATTTTATTCCAAAATGATTATTGGCTTGAGTAGCCAATGTGCTTTGTCCTAGACCAGATTCCAAGATTGCCTGGGCCATCTTTATGCTAGCTGGAATATTGGTTCGATGCATCTCCGAAATCGCCAATTCTCTATATTTTTCAATATATTGCGTTGCTGCGCCGCCATTATCAGAGGTACCAAATAATAGCGCAAACAGACTACCAAAAACCAATATTGCTGCATTCATTCTCTTATTTTTTCATATTACGAAAAATCATAATATGATGAAGTACAAAAATTTGTCCAAAAATTAAATATCACAATTTGAGTATCCTTCCAAACTACGGGAACCACAGATAACTATGGGTAGTTTGCACATTGGTTTGGTGTTGAGATTGAAATACTGATAAATAACGCTTGAGAATGAGTATTTAATCTATTGGTGGATGGATTAATTAGAAATCCAAGTAATTGCAGGGGTCTTGGTGGATTGGTCAACAATAGACACCACAAAATTATGAACAATGCTGCAGGAATCGGAATGAAGATTTTAGAAGAATTTATAAAGAGGCAAGAAAAGCAACTTACCTTTGTGCTGCAATTGAAACGTAAAGTAATTACCCATGACAATCACTATATATCAAGTAGACGCATTCAGTGACAAACCATTTGGCGGCAATCCGGCTGCTGTATGTGTTCTTGACTCATGGCTTTCTGATCATATGATGCAGGACATTGCTGGAGAACTAAATCTCTCTGAAACCGCTTTTTGTGTAAAAGAAGAGGATCAATATCATCTACGTTGGTTTACTCCTGTTGACGAAGTCAGAATGTGTGGTCATGCTACACTAGCAACAGGTCATATATTTTTTACAGAATTAGACTACAAAGAAGATTCGATTTCTTTTCAAACCAAGTCGGGCGAATTGACAGTAGCAAAATTATCAGAAGGTCATTATAAAATGACCCTACCTACTGATGAAGTATTGGTTGTATTTTATGAAGATGGTCTCGATAAACTTAACATAGATTATGAATCTGTCTTTGAAGGAAAAGATGATTATCTGATGATCTTGAAAGATGAATCAGAGGTCCTCAAGGCAAGACCAGATTTTAAAGCAATCAGTAAACTTGACAAAAGAGGTGTCATCATTACTGCAAAAGGTGATGAGGCAGACTTTGTAAGTAGATGCTTCTACCCTGCTCTGGGAATCGACGAAGACCCCGTAACAGGCTCTGCACATACATTACTAACCCCCTATTGGAGTCGTCGATTAAGCAAGAATGATCTGCATGCCAAGCAGTTATCCAAGCGTGGAGGTGAGTTGACATGTCAGCTTAAAGGCGAAAAAGTAAATATTTCAGCTTCAGCACGAACAATTATTAAGGGCAGCTTATATCTTTGAGATTCGGAGCAATTAGCTCTTTAAAGCCATTACATGTTTAGATTAATTACCTTATTCCTGATATCTATGCTTTTTCTAACTGCTTGTGGGGAAGAAAAAGCCAAACCAGATGTTAAAAGACTCAATCAAGATATCATCCCTGAAATTGAAAGTCTGGATAAACTAATTACTGAGGAACCAAACAATGCTAAATTGTTTTTCGACAGAGCACAGGTTTATTACAATAACGAAGGATATCAAGAAGCAATTGATGATTTGGGAAAAGCAATCGATCTAGATTCTTCTCAAGTTGATTATTATCACCTCCTAGCAGATTCATATCTAGATAACTTTAAATCAAGGGAGGCGGTCAAAGTTTTGAAACTATGTATGGTTCGTTTTCCAAATGATACACACACTCAATTAAAGCTTGCAGAATATTACCTCATCCTTAAGCAATATGAAAAATCAATTCAGTTAGCAGGAACTTTGCTTGAAAGAGAACCTAGCAATCCAGAAGGTTACTTTATGATGGGAATGAACTATCGTGCCATGCAAGACACAGCCAGAGCCAAAAACAGTTTTCAAGCTGCCATTGAAAACGATGCTGAACTAATTGATGCTTGGTTAATTTTAGGTGATTTATATTCTGCAGAAAACAATGACATGGCTTTGGATTATTACAACGGGGCATTGACGGCAGATCCCAACAATATTCTAGCAAAGCATTCAAAGGCTTACTACCTACAGAATCATGGCGATATTGAGCAAGCTCAGAAACTATATGAAGAAATTACCTTGGCAGATCGTAGTTACATCCTTGCTCCATTAAATTCTGGTATACTTTACCTAGAAGAAAAAAATTACGAAAAAGCATTAGAACAATTTAACATCATAATTGGCAATTCACCACAGAACGCTCTTGGACATTATTACAGAGGCTTAACCCACCAAGCTCTCAATCAAATTGATGCCGCCATAGAAGATTTTCAAAATTCTATCAACTTAGACCCCACCGATCTTAGAGTTAGGGAAGCTTTGAAGGAGGCGCAGAAGATTAGAAAATAAGAGGAGCTGCGAGCCGAGAACCTTGAAGCAAGAGTCGAGAGCCGAGAACCGAGAATCGAGATGTGGTGATTGGTGAAAACTGCTCCCCTCCATCCTGTGTCTAGAGCGGAAGCTAGCTCCGAAATACTTCTGTTTTCTTGAGCACTTTATTTCCCGCTTTTCAACAAGGCTAGCGGTTCTGAAGTAGTGCGCATTTTGAGTTTGAGTTTGGACTTGAGTTTGAGTTTCCCTTACTCCTCCCATCCTTCATCTGAAGCGGAAGCAAGCTCCGAAACACTTCCGTTTTCTGAAGCACTTTATTTGCCGCTTTTTACAAGAGTAGTAGTCTTGAAGTAATTCGCCTTTTAGTTTGAGTTTGCACTTGAGTTTGAGTTTGCATAGGAGCTCGAGCTTAAGTAAGACTTTGTACTTGAAGCATATCCTCCTTGGCTCCTAATATAATATAGGTACATATAAATTAAACACCTCCAAGTCTGGAAGTCTGGAAGTCCGGAAGTCTGGCGTCTAGAAGTCTGGAAGTCTGGAAGTCTGGAAGTCTGGAAGTCTGGCGTCTGGAAGTCTGGCGTCTGGATGTCTGGAAGTCTGGAAGTCTGGAAGTCTGGAAGTCTGGCGTCCCTCTTAAATATGCAGTGGCCTATTCTCAGTAGCAGCCAGTGCTGCTTCCTTTGTCGCTTCCGTATACGTAGGATGTGGGTGAGAGATTCTAGCCATATCTTCAGCTGATGCTTTGAATTCCATCAATGCTACTGCTTCCATGATCATATCAGCAGCTCTTGCTCCACACATGTGCACACCTAATATCTCATCAGTATCTTTATGTGCAATCACTTTTACCATTCCATCGAGATCCATACTTGCTCTTGCTCGGCCCAATGCCTTAAATGGAAACTTTCCAGTCTTGAATGGAATACCAGCTTCTTTTAGTTGTTCTTCTGTTTTGCCAACGGTAGCAACTTCTGGCCATGTGTAGACTACACCAGGAATCAAGTTATAGTCAATATGTGGTTTTTGTCCAGTCATATATTCTGCAACGTAGATTCCTTCTTCTTCAGCTTTGTGAGCAAGCATTGCTCCTTTTATTACATCTCCGATTGCAAAAATTCCTGGTACTGCTGTCTCTAAGTGATCGTTAACAACAATTCTGCCTCTGTCATCTGTTTCAATTCCTACATTCTCTAAACCAAGCTTATCTGTATAAGCATATCTTCCGATCGAAATCAAGCAATAATCTGCTGTCAAGTCAAAAGTTGCATCTTCGCTATCTAATTTTTGCACAGTTACTTTTGCAGAGGTCTTGGTTGCGTTTACATCTGTAACCTTATGGCTCAAATGGAACTTCATACCCAACTTCTTTAATGATCTTTTCAATTCTTTCACTGCATCTTTATCGGTTCCAGGTAAAAGTGTATTTTGAAATTCTACCACTTCGATTTCTGTTCCTAATCTAGCAAAGACACTACCTAATTCCAATCCAATTACACCAGCCCCTACAATGATCATTCGCTTAGGCACTTTATCAATATTCAATGCCTCTGTACTTGTAATCACTCTATTCTTATCATATTTAAATGCTGCGGGAGTAACCGGTTTAGAGCCAGTTGCAATGATTACTTTTTTAGTGTTTAGTGTTTCTGTTGTACCATCCTCTTTTGTAACAGTAATTTCATTTGCGGAAGCGAAAGAACCATGTCCATGATGCACATCAATCTTGTTTTTCTTCATCAAATAAGAAACACCATCACAGGTCTGACTTACTACCTCGTCCTTTCTTTTTATCATCTGTGGCATATCAACTTTTGTTGATCCAGTTTTGATTCCATGCGTTTCAAAACTGTGAAGCAAGTTGTGGTAGTGCTCAGAAGAATCCAATAAGGCTTTTGAGGGAATACATCCTACATTGAGGCAAGTACCACCCAATGTTTTGTACTTCTCAATAATAGCAGTTTTCATTCCTAATTGTGCACATCTGATTGCTGCGACATAGCCCCCAGGGCCCGAACCAATTATCGTTACATCGTAAGACATATCTTATTTATTTTTAGTCTTTATTTGGATTATTTGGGCTATCTTTTTTCGGTCCGTTATTTTTCGGCCCACTCTTTTTATTGCCCCTATTTTTATTATCGTTATTTTTCTTTCCTTGTGGTCTTGAGCCTTTTCCTTGAGGTCTCGGACCCTTTCCTTTCGAAGGTCCTTTTGAAGAATCTTTTTTATCTCCTGCCTTCTTTCCCTGTGGCGACTTTTTCTTATTGTCTCCACCTCTAGGATTCCCTTTTCTATTTCCTCGTTTTTTATTAGGCCTTTTCTTTCTTTTCTCTTCTGGTAAAACTATCTCGCCGGTAACATCAGCATATTTTTCCTCTTTTTCTTCTTGACTATCCGCAGCGAGATCAACACCAATTAATTTTTCTGGTTTAATACCTTTGTCATTCATGGCCTTATACTCCAACACCTTTTCTTTGGTCAATGGAATTACAATATTCCTTCCAAGATCTGTAGAAATAGTATAAAACATCAGTTCAGAAAAGATATCGACTTTCATTAAATATGCATTTCCGTTTTGAGTACGCAGCATATCAATCTTACGAGGATATTCTGCTAATGCCTCAATGTACATATCCAATTCATAATTAAGACAGCATTTCAATCTTCCACATTGACCAGACAACTTAGTCTGATTGATCGCGATATTCTGATACCTAGCAGCCGCAGTCGTCACTGTTGAAAAATCTGACAACCATGTAGAACAGCAAAGCTCTCTCCCGCAGGCTCCAACTCCACCTACAAGTCCAGATTCTTGTCTGGATCCTATCTGCCTCATTTCAATTTTGACTTTAAACTCTTTGGCATAAACTCTCACCAATTCTCTAAAGTCAACCCTACCATCGGCGATATAATAGAAAGTAGCTTTTCTTAAATCACCTTGATATTCTACCTCTCCGACTTTCATTTCTAATCCTAATGATCTTGCAAGCTGCCTTGCTTTAATCATCGCTGGTTTTTCCTTTTCCCTTGCATCATGTAATTTGCCAAGGTCTCGTTCGTTTGCCTTTCGGATGATGCTATGAATAACTCTTTCCTCTGGAGTCTTCTTCTTTTTCATTTGAGCTCTTACCAAATCGCCAGATAAGGTTATTCTTCCTACATCATATCCTGTTGCTGCCTCCAACACAACCATGTCACCAGTAATGGCTCTTGTGTGCGGTGCATTCATGTAAAAACCTTTTCTCGTTCCCTTCTTAAAACTAACTTCTACTATATGATAATCACTTGGGTCATTTAACTCTAAAGTGGTAAGCCAATCAAATGTGTTCATTTTGTTACATGATCCGCTACTACAATGTCCTTTATTTCCACAACCAGTTGGCGTTCCATCTTTTGATACTGCACAAGTACTACATCCCATAATTTCAAAATTTATATGAAGCGATTAACTCGCAATTTTATTCTTTGCAAAAATTTCTTCAATACCAAACATGGTCGAAGTCCATAAGATCTTCTTGTTGGCATTTCTATTTATATTCTTAATATTTTCTTCCATCAATGAAGCAATTGCAATGGCCATCTCCACTGATATACTTCTTGTCATTTTTAAGGCTGTAGCTTTTTCCTTCCCCGATAGTCTCACTCCATCAGTTGCATTTAAATGCACAACCCTCATATACTCCTTTAAAAAATGTAGGGTGTACAAACAGAACCCCTCCATCTCTTTCTTATTCATTTGACCCAATCTGTCAGCAAGCTTGAGCATGTTGGGAATATTCCCTGTATACGCTCCTCTAAAAATATCTAACAAAATTTGATCATACTCGCTTTCTTCGTTTTCATGAATCTCAATCGCCATTTTCAAATTTCCTGCTGCAAGTCTTACGATCTCTTCTCTTTGCTTCGTGTCCACAACCTTACTTTCAATAAATGAATTAATTTCCTCATCCTGAAATGGTGGAATTTTGAAAATTTGACACCTCGACTTGATGGTATTTAAAAGTTGCTCTTGAAAATCAGAAACTAAAATAATGATGGTGTCAGGTGTAGGTTCTTCTATCAATTTCAAAAGCCTGTTTCCTTCTTTCGATAAATATTCTGCTCCAAAAATTATTTGAATCTTATAACGCCCCTCATACTTCCTTAAACCCAAAGATTTAATTATCTGATTGCACTCAGTTACGTTTATATTGATAGGCTTATTGTCAGCATCGATATACTTTGCCCAAGTATCAACTCCACTAAAAATATGTTCGCTTAGAAAACTTCTGAAAGGAACAAGAAAATCTGTAGAAGTAACATCGGATCGCTTTTTTCCTTCTTTTGTTGATACAGGAAAACTTAAATGAAGATCGGGATGAATATATTTTAAGGACTTAATACAATGTGTACATTCGCCACAAACTTCAATACCTTCTTTCTCCTCACATAATAGAGCTGCAGCAAAGGCCATTGCGAAAGCCAACTTACCGTTTCCTTGAGGACCGGTAAACAAAATAGCATGTGGAATCCGGTCATCAGTAATAAGACCTGATAAAAACTCTTTGCTTGATTGTTGTCCTGGTATATCCCTAAATAACACTTGTGTTAAATTTAATTTTGAAGCTCAGGGATAGCTTAGAAGAGAAGAGACTTATGGCTATTATAAACTAATGGCTATTGATTGTCTCTGATTAATAATTGATGTATTTATTTTTTAGCCTTTCAGCTTAATCTTCAATTTTTCTCTTTACTGCTATTTTCTCCCTCAAAAAGGCTAAAATCCTTGTTTTAGCTCTATTTTGACTCCAATTATTACAAAAATACATTTAAATAATAATAAAGGCAGGTTTGATATTCAAACATTAGTCATTTCCTTTGTTTATTCTTAAATAATATACAAATATGAGAATCGCAGTATTCAGAAAAGCCCATTTTAATGCAGCCCACAGGCTATACAGAGAAGATTGGAGCGAAGAGAAAAATAAAGAAGTATTTGGCCTATGCTCTAATCCCAATTATCATGGCCACAACTACGAAATGGAGGTCAAAGTGGTGGGTGAAGTTGATCCTGAAACAGGATTCTTGATTGATTTGAAAGTCCTAAAAGACATCATTAAAACAGAAGTTGAAGATCGATTTGATCACAAAAACTTCAACCTCGACACACCATACTTTAAGGATAAAAATCCAACATCCGAGTATATATGCGCACTTATATACGATTTATTAAAAGCTGCTTTAGATCCGAAATTTGAATTAACTGTGAGGTTATGGGAAACTCCAAGAAATTTTGTGGAATATCCAGCATAATGTATAATAAGGAACCATTTTTGTTATTTAACGCTTAGAAGCTCAATTTTAGGAGCTTCCTTGGTATATTTACAATAACAACAAAATCGATTACACCTTTGAATGTCAACGTATATCAGTGGGTAGTTCCTCTAATAGCCTTATTCTACGTAGTAAGGCTTGTCAACCAATATAAGGTTAAGAAGAGGCTCATAAAAGGGACCATTTTCTGGTTTGTCTTTTGGGTATCGATTAGTATCCTTGCCATAATCCCAGATAAAATTACAGTTGGACTTGCCAATGTCTTAGGATTCAAAGACAATGTCAACGCAATTATCTTTGTAGGTGTATTTTTCCAATTCTTATTCCTTTATTATCTTTCTAATACCGTGGAAAGGCTTGAACGTAAAGTAACCGAACTTGTACGTAAAATTGCTATTGAGCAATCTCTAGCAGAAGAAGAGAAGAAAGAATTGTTAGAATCTGACTTTGACTGATGAAAATACTTTTTGTATTAGAAAACCACTATCCAAAAATTGGTGGTGTTGAGACTTTGTTTAAAAATCTCACTGAGTCTCTTGCAAGCAAAGGACATTCAATTACTGTCCTCACCAACAAGTCTCCTAGCGACAATCTTCTTTCTCGTGAATCCTACATGCCCAACTTAACGATAATACGAAAGAACTTTTTTAACCGCTATATCTTTACTTTTTTTGCATGGATCCCTGCTTTTTTTCTAGCGCGAAAACATGACATCATTCATACAACTTCTTACAATGCAGGTCTTCCCTCTTACATTGCAGGGTTACTTTCGGGCAAAAAAGTTATCATCACTTTCCATGAAGTATGGGCAAAAATGTGGTTTACCCTTCCTCACTTTGGAAAAATAAGTTTGTACTTCCATTACCTTTTTGAACAACTACTTTTAAAGCTCAACTTTCATAAATTTATTGCGGTTTCGCAGTTTACAGCTGATAGCCTTTCGGCAAATGGTGTTTCTGATGATCGGATAGCAATGATTTACAATGGACTAGATTATTCGGAATTTGAAAACATTAAGAAGGAAGCTTCCGCAAATGAAAAATTTACTTTTCTATATTATGGAAGACTTGGAATCTCAAAAGGCCTAGATATTTTAATCAGTGGAGCGGCATTGCTTGAGAAAGATTTTGCATTAAAGATCATTGTTCCTCTAGAACCAAAATCACTTTTGGATGATCTCAAAAAGAAAATTAAAGAAATAAATTTAGATGATAAAGTAGAGATGTTTCATGAGTTGAGTTTTGATAAACTAAAATCAAAAGTTTCATCTGCTGATACAGTAATTATACCTTCCTACAGTGAAGGTTTTGGCTTTACCGCAACGGAAAGCATTGCCATGGGTGTCCCAGTTATTTCTTCTGGCAATGGATCCTTGGCTGAAGTCGTTTCAGGAAAACATCTTACGATGCAATCATTTGACGCAGAAGGTCTTGCTAGCTGCATGGAAAGAGCAATGGAAAAAAACTTTGATCATACTGAAGTAAAAAAATTCCACCTCAATGACTCTGTCAATAATTACATCGATCTTTATGCTACCTTCAAGTTAGATTCTAGCGAATGAAAATTGTAATTCTTGCAGATAGTATTTCAACACAAAGTTCTGGTATCCATTACTATGGTGTCCAATTTGTCGAAAGACTCATAAGAGAATTCCCAAGCAACGATTATCATTTGATAGCAACCAAAAAACTAGAACAGTTTGAAATTCCTCAGACCATCATTCCGCTGAAAAATTTTCCGCTTAACCTTAGATTGCGTCAAATTTTTTTGATACCGAAGGTGGTCAAAAAACTAAAACCAGATCATGTAATCGAGTTGGCCCATTTTGGCCCTTTTGGATTAGATTCTAATATCAAAAGAACTACAGTGATCCACGACCTGACTCCAATCTATTTTCCTGCTTATCACAGCAGCTTTAGCCATTGGATGCACAAACTATTGATGCCTGGTTTTATCAAGAAAGCAGACTCTCTTATTGTAAACTCTTCGCTTACAAAAGAAGACGTTATCAAATTTGAAGCTTCCTCACATTCCAAATTGAATACCATCTTTCCCGATATAGATATCCCCAATTCTACTCAAAAAGCAGAACACGCTCAAGGCAAATATCTTTTGACGGTTGGGACAATTGAACCAAGAAAAAATTACAAGCTCCTGATTGAAGCCTTCAAATCAATTGGAGATAACGACAAAGAAGTCAAATTGATCATTGTTGGAAAGATGGGTTGGAAAATGGATGAACTTCAAAACTTAATCGATCAACACCCACACAAGGATAGAATCATCATCACAGGATTTATTATAAGAGAAGAACTTTGGAGTTACTATAAAAATGCTAGTGTCTTTGTATTTGCGAGCAATTATGAAGGGTTTGGGATACCTGTTTTAGAGGCTTGCTATCATGGTCTTCCTTTACTATTGTCAGATGTTCCAACCTCAGCAGAAATTGCAGAAACTGCCGCTATTTATTTTAATAAAGAAAGCTCTAAGGAACTTAGTGACAAAGCAATTGTACTATTAGCCTCAAATGAAAACCTAGTAGAGAGAGCAAAATTATCAAAGGAGAGATATCCGATCATTAAGCACCAAGCAAAATCACAATTGGAAAATTGGTATAAGGGAATTAGCTGAACGGGTTAAATAACTTTAGCAGCATTCCAAGACCTGTCTGAAAGTTCTGACCTTTGCTCATGGTGTCAGCTGTGTATCTTACATCAATAGGAATTTCTCCAACCTTTGCATTATGAATTTTTGCTTGTTTGATGATTTCAATACAAAACTCAAATCCATCAAAACTTATATCTAGTTGCTTTGCAAACTTTTGACTCATCGCTTTCATTCCTGACTGACTATCGGAGAGATAAACACCAGTGATTAAAAAGCTAATAAAGTTGCCGAAGAAATTATAAATCAATCTTATAAATGGTATATCATTATATTGTAAAAATCGACTTCCGATTACTAAGTCCAATTCGTTTTCTTCAAGATGCTCAACAAGGCTCATAATATTTTCTGGATTATGTTGACTATCCGCATCTAGTGTCACAACATATTTAGCACCATTCTTCATAGCGTACTTGACTCCTGTCAAGGTTGCAGCTCCAGGTCCAAGGTTTATAATGTGATCCAATACAATAATTCCGCGATATTTATTCACAACATCTTTGGTGTTATCATCACTACCGTCATTAACCACAATAATATTTTTAATGCCCTGCATTTGTAGAGAGACAAGCACCGGTTCTATCCGTGTTCCCTCATTTTTTGCAGGCAATATTGCAAATATAGATTCTAATGATATGTCTAAGTCTTTGTGTTTCAATTCAATTCTAAAATTGCATAAGATCCAGCGAAGATCTGTCGTCCAAAAATAGCATAATATCTGTTTGCTTGGCCAGTGTTGGGATCATTTACCTCAACTATTCTATTTGTATTTATCAACTTTGTCCTTGGGTTGTCCTTTATAAAATTCATAAAGGAGCTGTACTTCTGAGATAAAGACCTGCTATCAGTCTTATCAATTGTCACCGTATTAAAGTCTATAATAATGTACTTAAAACCAGAGGCCTTAAACACATCAACCAATTCATTTTTGTCGGGGTATCGCTCAGTAAGTGCATTATATAAACCCAGCTGATTATCTACTTGTACCCTTTTATGATTGTTCTTGAAGAAATAAGTAAAACTTGTTCCAACCTGATAAATCTTTGTTTTGGGATCTCTATTTATCTTGTTGACCGTATCATAAAATCCTGGATAGAGTCTATCTAAAACTTGCTTTTCAGTTTTTGCACCACTTGAGTAATCATACAGGATTGGATGAAAAGGTCCAACTCCTCTCAACGAAGGATGGGTTCCTGCATTGATGTTTCCTACCCGCAAAACAAAGCTCATTACAATCCAGATAATAGCCATGGAGATAAAAGCGGTATTGACCCACTTATAGTGAAATGGCTCACGCTCTTTTAATTTTTTAAGCATTAAAATAATGAGTGCAAAGCCTAAACTCAGCATCAAAAATCCATACCAAATAATACCTGAAGAAAGCACCAACCAAAAGAAAGAATAGTTAAAAAACAAAAATCCGACAGTAATCAATGTATTAGATTTTCTATCCTTTAGAAAAGTATACATATAAAACCCAGTAAAGACAAAAAGTAATAATAAAAACGGATACGTAAAGTGATCCGACTGTCCAGTAATATAATCACCAATTTTCTTAAACGGGGTAAACATCTTAGTGGTTACCTTATACATCTTACTCACTGCAGTTGCTACAGGAATTGTAGAAAAATCCTCAGGAAATTGTTGCATTATTTGCCCACCATCAGTTTTTACACCTTGCCCAGTTTTTGGATTATAGATATACGAATTGGATGTAGCTATGAGCAGCATCGAAATGCATAGAAGGGAAACAATAATTGCCAAGGTTTTACTTCGATGTCGAATTAAAATTACAAATATTAAAGGTAAAAACATCAGGTATAGAAAACCTATATCCACAAAATTTGCCGTAAGGTTAACGTTGACACTACTGTCATAAGGCAAACTTAGATACCTAAACAATAAGTCTTCGTAACCGATATATCTTTGTATCTCCTCTTTCTTTGCATCTCCATCATCTACATGACTAAGCTCATTGCTCTGTGCAAAACTTGTTTCATGAGTACCCACCACAAAAACACACAACAATAGTGCGATTGTCAAAAACTTAAAAGCTTGATTATATTTTAATAGTTGCTCAATCACTTTTTCTTATTCCTCTTTTTACTTTTCTCGTAATTATTAATCATTTTGGTTGCATTGATACCTGGTCCGGGATTATCCCCCATTATTATTTTATTCATACTTATGCTAGAGGAACTATCTGAGTAATTCTTTATCATCCAAGGAGAGAAAACAATAAGAGCGACAAGGGCTAAAATGGCACTTGTCTTAAACGAACTTATAAACGCAAGTCGATCTTTATATATGGATAATCCAAAAAATCCAAGACCCAAAGCCAAGACTATATACTTTAAATAAGATATACCTAAATGGTATTCTCTCAGTCCACTTACATCATCTAGTTTGCCTATAAATACAACAAATAGTGTAAAGAAAAAGGCAGCTAAAAATCCATAATATCCACAGTAAATTGTCCACAACATAATTACAATGGCAAACAACATATACAAATGAGTTGCTTTTATACCCAAAGCAAATCCTGAGAATACTCCTAACAATATAAATAGTCGAATGAGTTCTTTGTCAACTCTAAATTCGGAAGCGGCTTTTATTTTATCTACGATGTCAACCAGCAAGAGCACCGAGCAGAGTTGAACAAACAAAAGTCCAAAGTCAATCTTTTGCTCAACATACAGTTGATTAAAAATTGCAGGTACTGTGCATAACAACAATAGAATAAGAAGTGAATGATTGACCGAAAATCGGAAATAACTTCTGCACAGTTCCCAAATCGCCCAAAGTGACAATAGGAAACCAGAAAATGAAATCAACAGCGTCAATGAAATATCTTTGAATGCAATGCTTCCAAGTGACATAAACAAAGACCAAGAATATGGTTGAAAACCTTCTACCAAACCATTATAATCTGCAAGTAATTTAGAAATATTTACATAATAATTTCTAGAGTCAAATCCAGAAGGGAAAGGACCCATACATGCAAGAAAATTGATAGTAATCAGAGCTATCAATCCAGTAATAAGTAGTCCAGTTAAAAAGTTAAGTTTTGAATCTTTTGCAAAAACGTTGCTAATTGTGATCTCCTTGAGAAGACTCAAGTTCTTTCTCCAATTAATAAATATTGGAATAACTAATAAGGGCAATAAAATAAAATTATAAAGTAGACCTGCTATTGCCAATATAAACATTACAAAAGTGAATATCATAATTCCTATCACCGTAGAGTAAATCGTTCTACTCGATTCTCGAATATCAAAATCTACAACTTGTAGCGCTTTATAGCCTATAGAAAATACTGATAAAAAGATCAACAATAGCTCCAAGAAATTTACAATAGCCTTCCCCGTATAAGTTAATGCATGAATAAACACAGATTCCCCTTGATTTGCGTTGTTGACTGAGCCTTCAGCAAAACTTGTAAAGGAATATGCTATACCAATAGAAATAACTATTGAAAAAATGAGAAGCGCAAGCCCTGAGAATAAAAATTTGTACTTTTTTCCTTTGGTAAAATGATATAAAAAAGCGAGCCCAAATCCCAAAACCGAAAGGAAGATGGTAAAATTTACAAGCTTAAAGTGTTCAAAAGAGAGACTATAAAATGGATGTTTGTTCCAGTAGTCTAAAAAAATAAAGACTATCCAGACAATACCAAGAAGAACAATTGGAATCTCTTTTAAAGTTTGTGGTTTCATTTATTGTTTTGCTGCGGAACTGATAAAATATCAGTTTTTGTGAGGGATTGACAGCGGTATCGATTACACAAATTTATGATTTTTAGCCATTAATAGACTAAATTTGAAGTTAAGATTAATTAATTATCATAACTAAATGGCTATAACTACCCAACACCTAAGTTCTCACAAGATTAGATCAACAGAAATACGCGTAGCCGTTCTGGATTTATTTTTGCAAAATAAACAAGCACTCTCCAAACAAGACATTGAAACCAAGCTGAAGAATCAAGACCGAATTACCTTGTATAGGACACTTAAAACCTTTGAGGATAAAGGACTTATACATAAGGTATTTAACTCTAGCAACAAGGTAAAATATGCACTATGCTCAGACTCTTGTGGACTCGAAGCTCATAATGATCAGCATATACATTTTGAATGTACAAATTGCAAACAAACAACCTGTATTGATGAAGTGCCCTTGCCTCAAATCAATCTTCCAAAAGAATATTTAGTACAAAAGCTAGAATTGACCGTTACCGGTCTATGTAATAAATGCAAATAGTAAAATTTCAGCACAAAAATTATTATCTTGCAACAATGTTGCAAAAACGACTTATGAGAACGGAAAAGATTGGGATTGCAATCTCTTTAATATGTGCAATTCATTGCCTTTTGATGCCAGTAGCCCTACTCTATTTAGGTCGCCACTCTTTACACGAACATGCTCATGGTATGTTTGACATTATTATTTTAATTTTGGCGAGCATTTTTATGGCGATTACTTTTGCACAAAGCTTAAGAAAACCACATTTCAACAAAATTTTCATTTTAACCTTGTTAGGTTGCTCTACCTTTATATTTAGTTTTTTTGTTAGCTCGCCATTCAACCATTACTGCTTTGTGGCTGGTAGTGTTTTTTGGCTAGTAGCTCATCTTATCAATTATAAAAAGCATGCTGCCCCAGTAAAAAATGTTTAAGACTTTTTTTGAATCTGGTTTCGAACATATCTTAGATATTAATGCCTACGACCATGTGATTTTTATCATCTCTATTTGCCTTCTGGCAAATTTTAAATCTTGGAGAAAATTACTAATACTCATTACAGCCTTTACAATAGGTCATTCATTGACCTTGGCACTGTCTGCTTTAGATATCCTTAAAATACCTTCAATCATTATTGAAAGTGTTATACCTATAACCATCATTTTTTCTGCCCTTGATAATATTTATCAATCAGGCAAGGAAGAATTATTTAGTCCAAAGTATTTATTGGTTTTAGTTTTTGGGTTCATCCACGGAATGGGCTTTTCCAATTATTTCAAAGCCCTATTGGGTAAAGAAGAAAATATAACAGGGCCATTATTTGCTTTTAATGTTGGTGTAGAAGTAGCGCAATTATGCATTGTGGCCTTAACCCTAATAGTGTTGTTTATCCTTAATCGATTGGGGGTCAAACAAAAATATCCTACCATAATTGGATCTTCCATTATTATCATAATTTCTGTTTATCTGCTAATCAAAGTATTAGCTAAAGGATAACTTATCGATATATTAATAAAATAAAATATGTGTTCTTTTTCTAATGTGTTCTTGGGATTTTGTGTACATTCGTTATACGATAATCGTCCTAAAGATTATTTGTCCTAAAGTAACCTACTGAAATTCAGTAGGTTTTTTTATTTTGGGATAGTAAGATTACTATGGCAAAAGCAATTCAGAGTTTAATTCTTCTCATTTTTAGCAGCCAAGTCATGGCATTTAATGGCGAACAGAGACTTTCCAAGAAGAACGTCATTGCTATTTTCAAATCGGATAATCAAACCTTACTGCTCAATGATGATGACGGAAATCTCTTTAATTATAATGGTGATGAACTAAGCAAGATAACATTTGAAAATGATGTAATTAACCCAACGAAGTTTTTAATATCAAATCAAAATCTTAAAATCTATGCTATTGGTGGTTCTGTGTTTCAGTTATCCAACAATGGGCAAAAAACAGAAATTCTAAGTTTAGCGCCAGAAGAAAAAATCCTTTCTGTCAGTTCAGATAATGACGATTTCTATATCGCAACGGATATTGCTCTTTACATAATCAACAATAAATCAAACAGCAATCAGAAGCAGTTTGAAGGAAATATTGATAAAGTACAGAAAGTCATTTGCGGAAGCGAAAAATGTTATATCTCCTTAAAGAATTTAGTCATTACTCCAGGAAATCAAAATTATGTGACAGCAGAAATGTCTAGTAACATAATTGATCTAGACCTTACGTCGGAACAAGATCCGCTGGTGCTCACGAGTTCGGACTTATTTATTCTGAAAGATGGAAAAACAAAACAACTTGTACCTGCAACTGGCGCGCTACCAGATGGGATTCAATCAATAAAAAATTCGAAAAGATGGCTGTATTTAATTCGTGCCCAAAGTGTGTATGTTTTTGATTGGGTTAATTCGGAGGTAAAAAAATTAGGCGATTTTAGTGGTCAACTGAGCTGTACTGAAATTGATGATTGGTCAAACCTTTGGTTGGCTAGCACACAGGGAATTTGGAGTTTTGGAGCTGCAGAAAATCATACAGGACCTTTTTTTTCAGGCATAAAAATCACCAACTCAAAAAACGAAGAACTTAAACTTCCCTCTTTCAGTTTTACCAACGAAAATAATTTGGTTAATGTAATTCCAATCTATAGTTACCTACCTAATCACGAAAGAATAATTACAGAATGGAAAACCGAAAATGGAAATTGGACACCATTTAAAAATGACTTTATTCTTTCCACTGATCAATTAAAAAACGGAAAAAATAAAATTACTCTTAGGGCCAAGGCTTCAAATTCAGAATACACGATGCCTTATAGTTTTGAATTAAATAATTCTTCAAATAAGGATAAGATTCCAAGTTATGTGTACTTGATTTTTTCAATTTTAGGAGGATTATTATTAGTAGGTTTTTTATCTCTAGTAAATATTAAGTCAAAACAAAATGAAGCTAGCCTTCAGATAAAACAACTTAAAGCACAAAACGAATTATTACAAAGCAAGCAGCAAATAGACCAATTGAAAATGAATCCACATTTTATTTTCAATGCACTCACTTCTATAAACGGCTTGATTGCGGGAGGAAATATCAAAGAAGGAAGAAAAGCTATCTCCTTGTTCGCAAAATTTCTGCGGCAATTCCTAAATCAATCTCAGGAAGAAAGCATCAGTATCGAAGACGAGCTTGAATTATTAAACAACTATGTCAACATAGAATTGCTATGCAGAAATAACTCTTTTGATTTTGAGATTCAACAACCAAGTGGTGAGTTATTGGATGCCAAGATTCCCAATATGATCATACAACCCTTCATAGAAAACTCCATTATTCATGCTTTTGGAAATTTGGACAGAAGGGGTAAAATAACCTTAAGCATTCATGAGTCCAAGGGATATTTGATTGCCAAGATTTCTGATAATGGAGTTGGGCTTGGGCAGCCAAAAAAACAAAATAATAACCATAAAAGTGTAGCAATTGATCTTGTAAGAAAACGTTTGTCACAAAGGGATAAAAATTCTAGAAGTGCTTACGTTGAATATTTGGATAATAATCCAGGCACTTCTGTAAATGTATACCTGAAAAAAATTACTAGGGCTTAACTTATAATCTCAGTATTTTTAATGATAAATATCTTTTAAGTGCTTGATTTCATAATGCTTCCACTCAGTTATTTCTTTTACTAGTATGGATATACTGTCAAATCTAATTTCCCAATCATGATTTACTTTTTCCATATATCGCTGTGCTGCACTAAATATAAGTCCTTGTTGATAATCTGAAATGAACTCTTCTGGCTGGCCAAAAGCCTCGCTAGATCGAGTTTTCACTTCTATAAACACTAGAACATTCTCTTCTTTGGCAATAATATCGACTTCAGCTCTACTATATCGCCAATTGCGTTCTAAAATAGAATAACCAAGTGAGGACAAATATTCCTCAGCTAAATCTTCTCCTTTCTTTCCAATATCCGAATTCTTCACTCTATATATATGTCGATTAAACCTTATATCTCTTGATTAATTAATACTTTTGCACTAAAGTTAAAAATATGATGGATCAATTAATTGAAAAATTTCCTACTCAGCTTGTTGAAGCACTGGAAATTGGAGAAGCAGCAACTATAAATCCACATACAGAGGATATTAACAAGGTGTTTGTAGCTGGTCTTGGCGGCTCTGGAATCGGGGCAAATTTTGTTGCCTCATTTATAAACAATGAATGTACAATACCATACACGGTGGGTAAAGGATACTTTATACCCAAGTATGTAGATAAAAATACCTTAGCTATTGCTTCTTCTTATTCGGGTAATACAGAAGAGACCTTGCACTCATTTGAGCAAATGATGAAAACAGGAGCTAAAATTGTTGTTATTAGCTCAGGCGGAAAGTTAATCGAGCTAGCCAAAGAACATGGTTTTGATTACATCACAGTTCCTGATAATTGGCCTTCGCCTAGGGCTTGCCTTGGATACTCTTTGGTGCAACAATTATTTGTATTAAGGAAATTAGGATTCATAAGTACTGAAAGTATCCTTTCAGTAAGATCAAGCATAGATCTTATAAAATACAATCAGGAAGATATTAAGGAAGAGGCACAAAAGGTAGCAGACTTCTTACATGGAAAATTACCAATTATTTATTCCGAAGACCGGATTGAACCTGTAGCTGTAAGGTTTAGACAACAAATAAATGAAAACGCGAAGCAACTCTGCTGGCATCATGTGATTCCTGAAATGAATCATAATGAGCTTGTAGGTTGGAAATTACCTGACGAACAATTCGCTGTTGTATATCTTAGAAATGCAGATGACTTTAATAGGAATCAGGTAAGAATGGATATCAACAAAAAAATCATAGGTCAACTTACTCCAAATATTATTGAGATTCATTCAAAAGGTAAAAATCTTGTAGAACGATCAATATATTTAGTACATCTCGTTGATTGGGCTAGTTATTATTTATCTGTACATCGAAAAATGGACTCAATTGAAGTTGATGTTATTGATTACCTTAAGGGAGAGTTGAGCAAAATATAAGTTTGAATGCCAAAACTTACGTATAAGAAAAATAGAGGTAAACCAAAAATTAGAACCATAGTATCCTATGTGATATTTGGTTTAATTTCTATATGGCTACTTGCCTCTATTTATCTTGGAGTTAGTCCTATTGATATTATCAAAAAAGGATTTGTATCTATTGGTTCAGTGGGTGGTGGTGACACAATAGAATCTCTTAAAGCAGAAATTGCTGAAAAGGACTCCATTATACAAGCGCTCACCCTACAAGGAAATGATGTAGACAATCTTGCTCACAAAAAGGCTATTGTAAAAGTATCCAGTAACACTTTAAATATGCGTGATAAGGCTTCCTTGTCATCTGAAATAATTTTACAAATTCCTACAGAGAGCGAAGTAAATATTCTCTTCTACGATACAGAAACCTATTTCCTTCAAGGCAAACCTGGCAAGTGGTGTAAAATTAAATATGCAGGAGTCGAAGGTTGGGTATGGGGGAATTTTCTTTTGGAGATAGAATAAGATCTCACAAGCTCACATATGAAGACCTTACAATTTAGAAGAATTATTGCCTCTGGAAAATTCATTCCAGAAATCGATGGACTTAGGTTTGTTGCAATAACTTCTGTTGTCTTATATCACATTCATATTTTTCTTTTAGCAAAAAACACCAACAGCTACTTAGTCAATCAAGATAATTCTTATGCTCCAAATTTAGTTTACAACGGAAGTCTTGGTGTCGAACTTTTTTTTGTAATAAGTGGATTTGTCTTAGGCCTATTTTTTGCCAAAGCTTACAGGTTTATTAAGACAGTCAATCACAAATCTTATTTCATAAGACGTTTAACCAGGCTTGAACCACCATACATTTTAAGTTTGGTTGTACTTTTTCTGGGCGTAGTATATATTGCAAAAACATTACCATTTGATGAAGCGGTCAAAAGTTTATTCTCTTCCATTTTCTATATACATAACATTATTTACACCGATACATCTCCCAAACTAATGACAGTAGCTTGGTCGTTGGAGGTAGAAGTTCAATTTTATATTCTTGCTCCCTTATTGGGCTTGATATTTAAAATAGAAAGCAGCTTAAAGCGGAAATCTTTTTTAATCTTTCTTTGTGGTATATTTCCATTGCTATCTTATGTATTCCCACTTCCATTCATTTCTATTTATGATTATATGTCCTATTTCTTATTAGGCTTTCTAATCACTGATATTTATATCGATAAACAAGATTGTAACAAATCAACAAATTTTTCTTTACTAGCCACTTTAGCTTGTTCCTTGTTTTTGTATTTCTACTTCTTCCTGAAAGATGAAGAATTCGCACTTACTGTTATGTACTATAAATATTTACATCTAATCCCATTGTTTATTATTTTTTATATTGTTCTTATCGAGCGAAAAGTTGAAATTTTAAAAAAGACTTGGATTAGTAATATTGGAGGAGCTTGTTATTCAATTTATCTTGTTCATTTCCCCATCATTTCACTATTCGGAAATAAATTGGTTCAGTTTCAATTCACTCAAAATAAATTGATTGATAATCTGATCTATGGCATAATACTCATAACGATCGTTTTGATAATCTCTATAATATTTTATTTATTGATTGAAAGACCGTGCATGGATAAGAATTGGCCAAAGAAACTAGTTGCACTTATAACTGGAAACAAAGAATAAATTAAAGATTTAAATTAGAATTTGTCACAATCATAGAACTATACACTAAAGGGCCTACCAAAATTTATAAACGCAAGATGTCGTTAAAAACAATGTCTGTCACAGGTTAAACGACATTTATAGTAGTATTATAACTTAAGGATTTTATAGATTTGAATTTTAATTAAGTACTCAACTTTTTCAAGAAGTCAAAATTGAGGATTGGAGAATCAAAACCAGCAAATTAAGAATGAAAAAATCAATTACGCTTTCAATATTTGTGTTATCTATTTTGGTATTTGTTTCCAGTAGTTTGACCTCACCTCCACCCGAGAATAAGTACTTCTATGGAGTGTTCCCTTCATCAGCACCAGGGGTTGGTGGATCATACTCTTTAGAGGAAGTGTGCCCAGGGATAGATATAGCTTCGCCACTTAGAGTGATTGATTTTCCTAATACTGGAGATGATCTTCTATTATCAAAAACTGGATTGGTTTACAGAATTAACTTCGAAGAAGAACGTAAGGATATAGTTCTTGATATCAAGGATAGAACATTTAAGTTAGGAGAAGGAGGATCAGTAGGAATGGTATTGCATCCTAATTTTGGAACCGACATACCTGATGATCAGTATATTTTAATGTTTTATAGATACAAGCCAGATCCAGATGAGTGGTCAAAAAATGGATTCAATAGGCTTTCCAAATTTTATTGGAATGAATCAGAAGGTAAATTTGATAATGCAACCGAAGAGATCTTATTCCAACAATATGATAGGACTGAATGGCATAACGGAGGAGGAATGTTCTTTGGTAGAGATGGTTTTCTTTATTTGTCATTAGGAGATGAAGGGCATGAGGATTTTATAACGGACTCTACACAAAGGCTTGATGGAGGATTCTTTAGTGGTGTACTTAGAATAGACGTAGATAATGATTCAACAAAGAGTCATCCAATAATAAGACAACCGCTTCCAAATGATAGTGCACCAGATGGGTGGGGAGAAACATACTCACGAGGCTATAGCATACCAAATGATAATCCATGGATCAGTGATGATGGCAATCAGCTCGAAGAATATTGGGCTATTGGTACAAGGAGTCCATATAGTATGTATATGGATGAGGAAACAGAGGAGGTTTGGATTGCCGATGTAGGTGAGAGTGAGCGAGAAGAGATTAGTAAGGTAGAAAAAGGAGATAACCTTCAGTGGCCTTACAAAGAAGGATTATCTGAGCATGAGGGTTTCGAAAAGCCATCTAATATCATTGGAAATGAGAAGTTACCGATATTTGATTATGGTAGAACAGATGGAACATGCATAATCGGAGGTAGTATATATAGAGGCGAACGATACCCAGAACTTTTCGATAGATATGTTTATGCTGATTATTCGCATAATAAAATCGTCAGTATAAATAGCATAGATGGTGAAAATCCGAATCCACAAAGTATTATTGGCGATATAAAATCTTTTGGATTAGACTTACCTTCTAAATCGGGAATCACAGGTTTGGAGATTAGAGACAATGGCGAGATTCTAGTTTTTATTACAGATACTGATAATTTCCTAGCGCCAGGTAGAATTCTAAAGTTAGTACAGAACTCTCCTGTAGCGGATCCTCCATCTAAACTATCAGCACTTGGAGTGTTTATAGATTTAGAGACCCTAGAGATTAATGGTGATTTTGTACCGTATACAGTAAATAGTCCATTGTGGTCTGATCGGGCTGTAAAGGAAAGATGGATTATGGTTCCAAGTGATGGCAACAGGAATTCTATAGAAGAACAAATTTCATTTTCTAGAAACAATGGATGGTCGTTTCCTGAGGGTACCGTTTTTGTAAAACAATTTGCCTTACCATTGTCACTTGATAATCCAGATGAATTGTATAATCTAGAGACAAGATTTTTTGTTATTGGTGAAGGAGGTAAAGGATATGGAATAACGTATAAGTGGGATGAAGATCAAAAAGATGCAACACTCTTAAAATGGTCTGATTCTGAATTCTTTGATATTACTGTAGATGGAGAGGTAGCGTTTACTCAGGAGTGGAGTTATCCGAGCAGGTCTCAATGTTTGACTTGTCACAATGCTGGAGCTGGTTATGTATTAGGAGTCAATACGCATCAGATGAATGTTGGCGAAGGAAACGATAACTTTATTTCTTATTTGGATGATAATGATTTTTTCATTTCAGACGTAGCTGAACCAAATACACTTCCTAAATCGTACGGTTTATTTTCTAATGCATCACTCGATGTCAAGATAAAGTCTTACTTGGATAGTAATTGTGCTTCATGCCATAGACCAAATGGTGTACCAAATGTTGCTATGGATCTGCGGTTAGCAAATACACACCCGACCTTATTTTTAGATGTCCCAACGGAGAGTATTGCTTCAGACGAGGAACGAATGATCGTGTGGCCTGGAGATCATCATATGAGTGAGCTATGGGTGCGAGATGCTTCTTTGGATGAGGATAGAATGCCTCCATTAGGTAGAAACATGATAGACCAACCGTATATAGATTCTCTAGCATTATGGATAGATAAGCTCCAGCCTCTGGATATAGAGTCCGCTACTTTTACATTATATCCTAATCCTGTAGTTGATAAAGTATATATCAATGTAAATCTTACATGGGAAGCACCCTATACAATGACTATGTATAATATGAAAGGTCAATTGGTTTTTGAAAAATATTTAAGATATCAGGACGAGCAGGTGGATTTGTCATCATTCAGTGCGGGTCAATATCATATAAGAATTACATCTGGCGAAAATTCAGATGTTAAGCAAATCCTTATATTTTAAGTGAGGACTTAGATTAAATTGAGGGAGACTAACAGACACCAGACTTTCAGACTTGCAGACTTGCAGACTTGCAGACTTGCAGACTTTCAGACTTGCAGACTTGCAGACTTTCAGACTTGCAGACTTGCAGACTTGCAGACTTGCAGACTTGCAGACTTGCAGACTTGCAGACTTGCAGACTTTCAGACTTGCAGACTTTCAGACTTTCAGACTTTCAGACTTTCAGACTTGCAGACTTGCAGACTTGCAGACTTTCAGACAATAAATTTCGGAGATAAATATTATACATTGAATAGGAATAGCTTATCATGCTATAAACTAAAGTTCTTTGAAGTCAATCTGTTCCACCCGATAGTTGTCTAATTAGAGATAAGACTATAAACTTACTCTTGTCTTTAGGAATAACTAAGCATTAGAATATGGCCTACCTGTAGAAGGCTAGGAAGAGGCAACTAACTTTTTTATAAGCCCGCTAAAGCGGTTCCTTCCTTTGAATGTCCTAAAGAAGATTACAGACTGCCAGACACCAGACTACCAGACATATTTTATTACAGCTAAATAATACCAATTGATCAGGAATAGCTTATCAATTCATAAATCGAAGTTCTTCGAAGCCTATCTGCTTCATCAGTAAAATGTCACAGTGGGAAGAAGATTATAAACTTAGTTCGACTTTAGGAGAAAGATGGTATTAAAAACAGGGAGGAGTAAAGTAAAAAAGAAAAAGAGGCAACTAACTTTTTTATAAGCCCGCTAAAGCGGTTCCTTCCTTTGAATGTCCTTGGGGACATTCATTTTGCTAAAGCAAAAATCACTCAGTCATCACAATAGTAGTACAATCGGTACTAAAGGGCTTAACTTCTCTGTTAGACTTATTTCAATATTCGATTTATCCCAATAAAAAAGCCTTGCAGTTTTCACTACAAGGCTTTTTGTTTTTCTTCTTTCTTATTTGATCTACATGAGTAAACCAAAAAAGAAAAAAGAGGCGGCGACCTACTCTCCCACAATCGTAGTACCATCGGCGCTAAAGGGCTTAACTTCTCTGTTCGGAATGGTAAGAGGTGATCCCCTTTGCTATAGCCACCATTTTCTTTCGGTGAATCCCATTGCTATACCTGCCTGCCGAAGCGAAGCGGATGGCATGGGCCACCATTTTCTTTTGTTCGTTTCTGAACTTTCTTTTATAAATTTTTAAATGAGGTGTATTCCATTGAACACTACTATTGAAAATCTCTTCATTTAAAAATTAACAAAGATGGGAAAGGATAACGTAAAGTTGACTAAAATTATTTATTCTAAATTATTGATTTTTGTCACAACGTGTAAATAAACTAAGTATATATTTTTATAAAAAAAACATATAAAAAATAAAAAAGCTTCCGGGTAATTAGTACTACTTGGCTCCATACATCACTGCACTTCCACCTATAGCCTATCAACGTAGTAATCTTCTACGACCCTATAGAATACTCATCTTGAAGTTGGCTTCGCGCTTAGATGCTTTCAGCGCTTATCCATTCCACACATAGCTACTCTGCAATGCACCTGGCGGCACAACAGATACACTAGAGGTATGTCCAACACGGTCCTCTCGTACTAGTGTCAGATCTTCTCAATATTCTTACGCCCACAACAGATAGAGACCGAACTGTCTTGCGACGTTCTGAACCCAGCTCGCGTGCCACTTTAATGGGCGAACA
>ENA-ORXT01000597-ORXT01000597.1-marine-metagenome-genome-assembly--contig:-NODE-597-length-55772-cov-4.127606_pt1 | contig 55772 bp, 41 predicted proteins | sample MGYA00237868_ERZ511482 | MGnify/ENA metagenome assembly ERZ511482 | reverse complement strand
CGGGCCTGACGTTGCGCTCTTGTTGGACTAATCCGCCTGCGAAGGGCCTATGGGCATTGAACCCAAGTGACCCGCCCTAGGCATGGCAACACCGGGCGTAAAATCTATTCTACGGGCGTAAAAGCGGGAGGAGGTGTCAAAAATCGGGGCTGAGATCCGTTGATTTCGGCCTGGAACGAGGCGAGTGGGCATAGGCTTCCCAAGTCGCTGGAGGCAACGCGTTCATTTCGTCGGGATGCCAGTACGTTGCGCGGGCGGGTCAAGGCATCTATCCCGATCCTGATGGCGGTACGCCGCAGTGAGGGCGGTATCCGGCTGCTTTTTCTGCTGTTGAAGCATATGCTGAAAATCAAGGTGACGGCTTGCGAAAGCTGTGGTAGTCTGCGCCCCGCGATCCGGGAACTGGTTTATCCGGATGGTCACTACATCGCGGGCCTGACAAATCTGCGTCCCCGCTCCCCACCGGCACTTTTACAAGGGAGGGTGGGAGCGAACACCGTGGTAGCCTGATCGGGGCGGCTGACTTACCAGCCGGTGGGAATCTCCGTGGGATTATCTACCGTAATCACCAGCCAGCGGATACCGGTTGTTGAAATATCGCCCCCGAAGCGGGTTAAGATGCCCCGAAACCCTTACCTTGAGCCACTGGTCGGCTTGAGCTAAGCTGATAACAACTTTTGCCTTTCCCACTAGTTGGTGCGTAGGCCTGGAACCGAGCTTCGTTCAACTGAAACTTCAGCGCACTTTGGTGCGCTGAAGTTCCTTTGAGTTAGCGGCAAGCAAAAAAGAAAAAAACATGAGTACAAATAAAATCTGCCAATAAATATAAATACATGAAAGAAAAATTTGAGAAATATAAAGAATTATTAGAAAAAAACGGTGACATAAAACAAAAGCGGAAAAACCATTGCCAAATAATTGATGAATTTTATGATAAAAATATAGTACAAATTGAAAATAGTGGAAAACCAATTGTAGGAAAACAAGTACTTTTAGAAATGGAGAATCAGAATTTAGACAGAGTCAATTCAGTAAAAACAAAAATCAACGAGATAGTATTTGATAACAAAGCAGAAAAAGTATGGGGTCAAATGACAATAAACTTTGACTCAAAAAAAAATGGAAAACAAAGGCTTGAAGAAGCGTTTATTCAAAAATGGTCGAATGATAAAATAATCTATCAAAGATTTTTTTATGGACAAATGATAATTGATAATTAATAAAAAAGAAGCCAGCAGCTAACAATGGCTATGACGATCATATCTCACTGCGTACCTTGTGAGAGACGACGCATAGCCTGATCCGTTAGCGGCAACAGAAAACGAGAATAGGTCCACTTGGATAGTAAGTGGTTATATCGCTAATAAAATTTTGGCTACCAAGGAGTTTTTAAAATAGTAAACTTCTAGAAACAAGGTTATGAAAGTATCAATTTGGACTAAAACTGCTGTCTGAAGCGTAAATCCACCCGTAAAAAACAAATTTGATAGGTAATTAATGGCGCGTGGTGTAGTTTCGGGTAATATTTCACCTTCCCTTTAGGTTGGCTACTGCTACTGACGATACTGTTACTGATCATTTTTGGAGCGTCGCTTAACTAATGACAGCACTATTGTCTTGAAAACATTATTTGCACCCGCGTCCGCGCCCATCATACCAGTATGCGTTCATTATTACTCCTTCAGCTTTTTCTTATATCGCTAACGTCGTCTGCTCAAAGCGACATTTACGAGCGTTTACCCCTTGCGGAAGGTACGACCGGCGAGTTGCCGACCCCCGCTTTCTTCCTCGGTTACCGCCTGGGCGAACGCTTCACGGAGTACGCCCGCTCGGTGGAATATTTCCACCTGTTGGCCGACCGGAGCGACCGCATCGAGATCGAACGGTACGGCATGACGTACGAGCAGCGGCCGCTTTACCTGCTCACCATCAGTGCGCCGGAGAATATGCAACGTCTGCCGGCCATTAAGCGGGCGCAACGTGATCTGGTGGCGCGCACGCGGGTGCAAGGGAAGGATGGAAAAAAGCAAAGGGAAGTAGCCGTGGACCTCGACCGCCACCCGGTAATCAATTCCTACAGTTACAACATTCACGGCAACGAGGCCAGTAGTACGGAGGCCGCCATGCAATTCGCCTGGCAGCTCGCGACTACCACCGACCCGGCCATGCTTGATGCCCTGACCAAAACGGTCAACCTGCTCTTCGTCTGCATCAACCCCGACGGCCGCGACCGCTACGTCTACTGGGCCAATTCCGTTGCCCGGCGCACCGGCGGTCAGGAGCCGCGCGACCTGGAACATTATGCCCCCTGGCCCAACGGGCGCACCAATCATTACTGGTTCGACCTGAACCGCGACTGGGTCTGGGGCGTCCACCCCGAAAGCCGGGGCCACACCGCCGCCTATCAGGCCTGGATGCCGCAGGTGCACACCGATTACCACGAGCAGGGCTACGACGCGAACTACTTCACCGTGCCCGGCACCACGCCGCGCAACCTGCTGCTACCCGCCGCCTACGAGGTCTGGGCCGATACCTTCGGGCGCGCCAACATCGCGGAGTTCGACAAGAAGGGCCTGAGCTACTTCACCCGCGATCGCTTTGACTTCTACTACCCGAGCTACGGCTCCAGTTACCCTTCCGTCATGGGGGCCATCGGTATGCTGACCGAGCAGGGCGGCATCGGTGCCCACCGCGCCGTGGAAACCGAGGACGGTTACGTGCTCACCCTGCGCCAGCGGGTATACGACCATTACACCACCAGCGTCGCCCAGATGAAGGCCGCCGCCCGCAACCGCCGCGCGCTGATCGACTACAGCCTGGAGGCGTGGGACCCGCTCAACTCCAAATCCGCCGCCACCGCCTACGTCATCGAGAACGAGGGCGGCGAGTACTTCAACGACGTGCTGCAAATGTTGCTGCTCAACGGCGTGGAGGTGGAACGAACGACGGAGACCGTTACGGCGGAAAGCACCAACTTCCGGACCGGCAAACGCGGCAAGAACCGATTGCCCGCCGGCAGCCTCATCATCGGCACCGAGCAACCGCGCCACCTGTTCGTCAACTCCATCCTCAGCCGGGATCTGCAGATCGAGGACAGCGTGATGTACGACATGTCGACCTGGTCCGCCCCGCTGGCCTATAACCTGGAGGCGTATAGCGTCGACGCTCCGATCCTGGTCGATACCGAGCCGGTGACCGGCGTCGAACGGCGCGGCCGCCTCATCGCCAAAGACGTCAGGGGCGCGCCCTACGCCTACGTCATTCCGTGGAACCAGCGCGCCGCGCCCAAAGCCCTCGCCAAACTCTGGGCCGCCGACTACCGCGTCCGCGCCGCCCACGCGCCCTTCACCACCGACGACGGGGCGGAATTCGCCGCCGGCTCGCTCATCGTGCTCGCGGGCCGCAACCCCGACAAAGCGGAGGACATCGAAGCCTTCATGAGCCGTCTGGTGGCCGACTGCGTGGTGGACGTTCACCGCCTGACGACGGGCCGGATGGCGACCGGGCAAGACCTGGCGAGCACGCGCAACTTTCCCGTCAAGCAGCCGAAGGTGGCCCTGCTCGTCGAGCCACCCTTCAACACCTACACCAGCGGTCAGGTCTACTTCCTCTTCGACTGGGAGACGGAACTGCCGGTGGATCGCCTCCGCGCCTCCGCGCTGCGGCAGACGGCCATCCCCAAGTTCGGCAGCCGCTACGGTTTGGCGGACCTGAACGATTACGACGTGCTCATCCTGCCCGAAGCGAATAAGCTCAGCTCGGTCTTCGGGCAAGACGAACAACGACAACTGCGCGCGTGGCTCAACGACGGTGGTACGCTGGTGACCATCGGCGCCAGTGCCGAGTTTTTCACCAAGGAAAGCGGCTTCCTGAAAAAGCTGGAGATCAGCGAGCCGGAGAATACGACCAAAGACGCCGCCGCCGCCCTCGATTACGACGAGCGGACGGCCTTCTACGGCAAGCAGCGCATCCCCGGCGCGGCCCTCAACGCCACCGTAGACGTAAGCCACCCGCTGGCCTGGGGGGTCAAGCCGAACGTTTACACCCTCAAGTTCGGCAACAAGGGCCTCGTTCCGAATGCCGACCTGCGAAGCGTGGGGCGCTACGCCCCCGAAGCCACCGAGCTGCTGGCCTCCGGCTACGCCTCCCGCCCTAATCTGGAAAGTCTGGCGGGGAAGACCTGGGCCGGGGTGCGCCCTATCGGCCGGGGCCGCATCGTCTACTTCCTCGATAACCCGCATTACCGGATGTTCTGGCGCGGCCCGAGCCGGATGATGCAGAACGCGGTAATGGTGGTGCCGGGAATGTAACGCGCGCCCCTCCGATCGAGCTACATCCAGATCTTCCACCCCTCCTCCGCCTGTCGGTGCAGCATCCGGATGCCCGCGCCCGTACCCGCGTCCGCCGCCGCCGCTTTTTGAAGAAACAGGGTGGGGTTGGGGTTGTACACCAGGTCGTAGCAGAAGTGCGCCCGGCTCAGGGCATCGTACGGAATATCGGCGCAGGCGTCGGTCTTCGGGGCCATACCGAGGGGCGTGGTGTTGACGATCAGGTGATGATCGGCGATGACTTCAGGCGTGACGTCGGCGTAGGTGATTCGACCGGGGCCGGGGGTACGGCTGACGGCCTGGGTGGTGACGCCGAGTTCGCGCAGGGCTTCGTGGACGGCCAGCGACGCGCCGCCGGTGCCGAGCACCAACGCATTGGTTTCTTCCAGGAAGGTTTCCAGCAGATCGTCCGTCGTGGGCAGGCCGAACGCCTGGCCGGTCCAGTCGTAGTCGCGCAGGAAGTCGAGCAGGTCGGACTGAAAGCCGAGGTAATCGGTGTTGAAGCCGGTCAGCGTCCCATTGGCCTCGACGCGGATGCAGTTGACCGCGCCGATGCGCTCCGCCGCCGGGTCGAGCCGGTCGAGATAAGGCATCACGTTTTCCTTGTGGGGGATGGTGACGTTGAAACCGCGGGCGTCCGGGTACCTGGCCAGCAAATCGCCGAAACCCTGGAAGTCCTCGATGGCGAAGTTGTGGTAGCGGTGGGTTTCCGCCAGGCCGAGTTCCGCGAACTTCTCGGTGAAGTAGGGCCGGCTGAAAGAGTGGGAGAGGGGGAAGCCGATAAGTCCGAAGGTCATGGGAGGAGCGATAAGTGATAAGCGATAAGTGATAAGCGATTTGGGCCACGCCTTCAATGAACGGTGACGCACAACGAGGACCTTCCCCAAATTCCCTTGCACCCGCGTTCCCCGCCCAACCGACTGCCCACTAGTCCATGATGACGTCCGTCTCTTCCTGCTTGGGCGGCGCGAAACGGTCCATCAAAAATACGACGAGCAGACCGACCAGCAGGGCGACGATCGCGAGGGGCAGAAAGGTATCACCCTCCACGTAATTACCCGGTAAAACGGGATCTTCCAGCATCGATACTTCTTCGCCGCTACTATTTATTCGCGTGGTCAGCACGTTGCGCCAGGGCCACAGTTTGTTGAGCGAGCCGAGCATGAAACCGGTCAGGATGGCCAGCGTCTGGTTCGGGAAATTCGTAAACGTATAGGTCAGTACGCGGCTGAATACCGCCAGACCGATCAGGCAGCCGAGGGCAAAAACCGCCACGGTAACCAACGCGCCCGTATCCCCCTCGGCCAGACTGCGTACGGAGCCCAGTACGACCGTGTACATACCGAGCAGCAGCAGGATGAAGGAGCCGGAAATGCCCGGCAGGATCAGCGCGGAAATTGCGATCGCGCCCGCCAGGAAAACCAGAATTGGACTGTCACTGCCCGACATCGGGTTGATCGTCGTCAGGAAGTACGCGAAGACCGCGCCGCCGATCAGCAGCAGTACATTAACCACATTCCACTGCTTGATCTGCTTGCCGATGTACACCGCCGAGGCGATGATCAGGCCGAAGAAGAACGCCCAAACGACGGGTGGGTACAGCTCCAGCAGCTCCGTGATCGAAAAGACCGCGATACCGAGACCGACCACCATACCCGCGCCGAGTTGGAGGATGAAACCGCCGTCCGCCGCTTTCCACGCCGGGGCCACGCCGTCGCGCCGCAGCGTGCCTACCACCTCCGGACCGAGAATGCCGCCGATGGCGCGCAGCAGCCGCTCGTAAATACCGGTGATGAAGGCGATCGTGCCGCCGCTGACGCCGGGAATGGCTTCGGCAACGCCCATGGCCATGCCCTTTAGGATGGTTGATAAGTTCATGTAGATAGTGTTGTAGTATTGTAGTTGTGTAGTGGCCGCCGCACGTTGGAGACGGTACATTTTGTGATTGTTCGGGAGGTACGTGACGGAAGCTTGTAGTTGCGTTATGTCTCGCCCGTCCTGACGGCACTACACTACTACCCGACTTCATTACTGTTTTACCGCCGCGTACATCGCCTCCACCTCCGCGAGGTTGAACGTGCCGCTAAAGGAATTCTGAAAAACGAACTCCTGGTCGCCCTGATAAATGATGTAGCGGAAACCGTAGATGGAAGTGGTGTCGATCTTGTTCTGGAAGACGAAGCCTTGTGGTTCTTCACGCACGACGGACGCGAAGTAGCGGTTGTCGCGTACCAACTGTAGCTGCTCGCTTTTGAGGCGCGCCATGTCGTTGGTCGACGCCTGGCTGGCGAGCACCTGCACGGCGTAGCGGTCGTCCGGGCTGGTGATCGTCACGTCTTGCATGATGCCCGAGAGGTTGGTCGCTTTCACCCGAGCGCTGTCGGGGGCGGCGATGGTGACCGGGACGTTGTGCTTCGTCAGGTCCAGCGGCTTCCATTCTGGGGCGGGCTCGCCGGTGCAGGCGAAGAGGGAAAAGAGCAAGGCGAAGATAGCTACGTAGCGCATACGGAAGGTTTTATAGTAGCCTCGGTCACCCGAGGTGAAAACAATGTAGGAAGGGTTTATCGGAGCGTACCACCCGGTTACTTCAGGTGATTATCGAAGTGAATAGATTACTCAAGTTGTGATGAGTTTCAGGGATCACCTGAAGTGACCGGGTGTACTATATATTAGCAGCCGCAAAACTAGCCCGCGCCCGGCCGGAAAGCGTCTTTTTTCAAGGAAAAACCGTTTTTGCGCCAACTGTTTGTAAATTTGTGCTTTCCCAACAAAACAGCCCATGATTCAACGCCTGCACATTCGCAACTACGCGATCATCGAAGAGCTCTCCCTCGATTTCGCGGATGGCCTGAGCATCATCACCGGCGAAACCGGCGCGGGCAAATCCATCGTCCTCGGCGCGCTGAGCCTCATCCTCGGCGGCCGGGCGGACAGCAAGACGCTGTTTGACGCCGATAAGAAGTGCATCATCGAGGGCCGTTTCAACGTCAAGGCCTACAACCTCCGGGCCTACTTCGAATCGCGGGACCTGGACTACGACGACGAGCTGATCATCCGTCGCGAAATCACGCCGTCGGGAAAAAGCCGTGCCTTCGTCAACGATACGCCTACCAACATCAAGGTGCTGGCCTACCTGGGCGGCACCCTCATCGACCTCCACCAGCAGTTCGATACGCTGTACATCAACAACGCCGAATTCCAGCTTGAACTACTCGACGCCCTGGCCGGTCAGCGCGATGCCGTGGCGGGTTACCGCAAGGATTACGTGCGGCTGCAAACCGTCCGCCGCCGCCTCAGCCAGTTGCACGAAGAGCAGGCGCAGGCCCGCCGCGAGCAGGAGTTTCTGGAGTTTCAGTCCAACGAATTCGACGAGGCCGCCCTCATCGGCGGTGAGCAGGAAGAGCTGGAAGGCGAACGCCACCGCCTCAGCAACGCCGACGAGATCAAGCAGCTCACCAACGGTGTTTTTCACTACCTGACCGAAGACGATAACGCGGTCACCGACCAGCTGATGTCCATCGGCCAAAAGCTGATCCCCCTCGCCGCGGGCGACCCCAAACTCAAGGGCCTTTACGACCGCTTCGAGTCCCTCCGCCTCGAACTCGACGAGATCGCCGGTGATCTCGAAGCCTTCGGCGACGATACCGAGGTCAACCCCGAACGGCTGGAGGAAGTGGAGGAACGGCTCAACCTCATCTACCGCCTGCAAACCAAGCATTCCGTCACCACGGTGGAGGAACTGCTGACCATCTACAACGAACTTTCCGGCCGCCTCGGCCATTTCGCCGACCTCGGCGGGGAGATCGAAAAACTGACCGCCGAGCGGGAGAAGGTAACCGCCGCGCTCCAGAAAATCGGGCTGAAACTGCGGAAGGGACGCCAGAAGGTTGCACCCAAGTTCAGTACCAACGTCCAGACCCAGCTCGCCGAGCTCAGCATGGAGAACGCCCAGCTCGTTGTCGACTTTCAGCCGCTGGAGCAACCCGGCGCGCACGGGCTCGATGAGGTGCAATTCCTGTTTAGCGCCAACAAGGGCGGCCGCCTGCAAACGATCAAGGCCGCCGCTTCCGGCGGGGAGATGAGCCGCCTGGCCCTGGTCACCAAATCGCTGGTCGCTTCCGCCATGGAGCTGCCCACCCTGATTTTCGACGAGATCGACTCCGGCGTCTCCGGCGACGTGGCGCAGAAGATGGGCAAGATCCTCACCGACCTGAGCCGCCACCACCAGGTCGTCGTCATCACCCACAGCCCGCAGGTCGCCAGCCGGGCGGATCGCCATTACTTCGTCTACAAGCAAGACCGGGAAGACGCCAACCGGACGATCACGAAGGTGCGGGAGCTGAACCGGGAGGAGCGTATCCGGTCGATTGCGGTGATGCTGTCGCAGAATCCGCCTTCGGAAGCGGCGATGTCCAATGCGCGGGAGTTGGTGGAGGCATAGCTCAACCGCCACGGATGCTACACATTAATTGGGGGGAGGGCCTCCGGCCCGATTCTTTCGGGCCGGAGGCCCTCCCCCCAATCGGTTACATACCCGCACTCGGAGAGTGCGGGCACCGGTTAGAATTCCCGCTTGCCTCCCACGAAAGTCCCCAGCACCTCCGTCCCCATAATCTCCCCGTCATCACAACTCAACAGGTTGTTGGACAGCAGCACAAAGTCCGCGCTCAGCCCCGGCCGCAGGGTGCCCAGTTCATCCTCCTGGAAAGCGCCGTAGGCCGCGCCGCCGGTATAGCTGTGCAGGGCTTCCTCCCGCGTCATCGACTGTTCCGGGAAGAAGGTCGCCTTGCCGTCGGCCCGCCTGCGGGTGACGCTGGCGTAGAAGCTTTCGATGGGGTCTACGTCTTCCACCGGGGCGTCGGTGCCGTTGACGATCACCGCGCCGGCGTCGAGGAGGCTGCGCCAGGGGTAAGCACCGGTCCGGGCCCGCTCGGTGCCCAGGCGGTTCTCGGCGAAGAGCGCATCGGAGGTGCAGTGGATGCCCTGCATGGCGGCGATCACGCCCAGCTCGGCGAAGCGGGGGATGTCTTCCACGGCCAGGTGCTGCGCGTGCTCGATGCGCCAGCGGCGGTCGTCGTCCTTATTCACGTAGTCGGCCATGAGGTCGAGCGTTTCCCGGTTTGCCTTATCGCCAATGGCGTGGACGCAAAGTTGCATGTCGTGCTCCAGGGCGAGTTGGGCGATGCTGTCCACCGTCGCCAGGGTGGTGGTGTTTTGGCCCACGAAGCCGGGATTGTCGAAGTAGGGCTCGATCAGCCACGCGCCGTAGCTGCCCAGCGCGCCGTCGAGTTCGGTTTTGATGGCGGCGCAGGTGAAGCGGTCGCCGTAGTGTGGCAGCCCGTCCATGTTGCCCGCCATTTCCTGGTAGGAATGGCGCAGCATCACGGCGAGGTGGAGGCGGAGGCTGTCCGCTTCGTCCAGTTCTTTGTACCAGGTCACTTCGCGGAACTTGGTGCCCGCGTCCTGAAAACTGGTAACGCCCTTGCGCAGACATTCCTCCTGCGCTTCCCGGATGCCCGCCAGCCATTCGCTTTTCCGGCTTTCCGGCGTCATGGTTTGCACCCAGTTCTGGTAGGCGTCGGTGATGAGGTCCATGGCGCGCTCCTCGAACACGCCGGTGGGGTCGCCGCTGGCGTCGCGCAGCACGCGGCCGCCGCGCGGGTCGGGCGTTTCGCGGGAGACGCCGGCAATTTCCATGGCCTTCTCGTTGGCGAACAGCCCGTGGCCGCTGGCGTGGCGCAGGATGACGGGGTGGTCTTTCGTCATCCGGCTCAGCTCATCATGAACGGGGTAACCACCAACGCTGTGGTCGTGCGGCTTGTCCCACTTTTCCTGGTGCCAGCCGCGGCCGCTGATCCAGTCGCCTTCCGGGGTGTCTTCGGCCCGCTCGGCGACCATGGCGACGATCTCATCCCAGTTCTTGCTGCGCAGGAAGTTGAGGTTGCGCAAGGAACTGCCCAGACCGCTGAAGTGGGCGTGGCCCTCGATGAAGCCGGGCATCAGGAAGTTGCCGCTGGCGTTCAGCCGTTCCGTCGTGCCCGTAATCTGGCTAGCCCAGCGGCTGGTGTCGTTGCCTACTTCGAGTACTTTTCCGTCCTGGCTCACGAGCATGGCCGTAGCGCAATGGTCATCGGCTATGGCGACTTCAACGCCGGGGCAGTCGACGCCCGTCCAGATGCGGGCGTTGAATATAAGTAGACTGGCCTCGCCGTCCATTTCAGGCGCATCGCTGGTGCAGGCCGTGAGGGCAAGGAGCAGGCAGGGGAGGAGGTAGATTGATCTCATGGGGGTCTTCATTTGGTGGTGGGGCACAATAATTTGGGCGAGGGGCCGCAGGTTCAAGGTAAGTTAAAAAGCAAGGGGGCTCTACTCTCTCAACTCCTTCAATTCCTCTGCTGACAATACCTGAACCGGCCGGTTAATGCTTTCCTCCAGCGACATAAAAGTCTCCGTTCGTTGGATGCCTTCATACTTCTGAATCTTGGCCAGCACGTTTCTCAGGTGATCCGTATCCCGGCAGACAACCTTCAGGAAAATACTGTAGACCCCCGTCAGGTAATGCGCCGAGACGATCTCCTGAATTCCCCTCAGGTAAGTCGTTGCCGGCTTATACTCACTGCTGCTCTTCAGGTAAACTCCCAAAAATGCCGTGACGTCATAACCCAGTCGGGTATGGTCCACCTGCAGGGTTTGTCCGGTGACGATGCCCGCCGCAATGAGCTTGTTCATCCGCACGTGGATCGTTCCACCGGAAACGAACAGCTTTGCCGCCAGATCAGTATACGGCTGCTTGGCGTTCTCCATCAGGAGGGCCAAAATCTTGCGATCCAGATCGTCTAGTTCGTATGGTTTATTCATGCTGCTTACCTTTCGGCCGGAAGATAATGCGGATCAATGTACTTTACACCCAAATTAATAATTATGCCCTTCAGAGCTATGCTTTGTGTAGCGATTACGCTATTGTTCATTAGTTGTCAACCTGAGGTGGAATCGGGAAATCAGGATTCAATTTCCGTTGAAGCAAGCGCCGATGTCTCCACTTTCACTTCCTTCGACGGGGAGAAAATTGCCTACCTCGACGAAGGCGAAGGCCCCGCCGTAATGCTGATTCATGGCTTCATCAACTCCGCCGCCTCCTGGGACGGGACGGAGCTGAAGAAGCAACTCCGCGCACAGGGCTTTCGGATCATCATTCCGGACCTGCGAGGCAACGGTAACTCCGCTAAACCGCAAACGGATGCTGCTTACGCAGACTACGCCGAAGTCAAAGACCTCCTCGCCCTTGCCGACCATCTGAAGCTGGAGCAGTACATGGCCGTTGGCTATTCCCGGGGTTCTATCCTGCTGGCGAATCTCCTGACCAAAGAACCCCGCATCACCCGCGCCATCATCGGCGGCATGGGGGTGGATTTTACTAATCCCGACTGGCCCCGCCGCAAACAATTCGCTGATGCCTTCGGCGGAGAGGTCCCCCTCATTCCGGATACCGAGGGTGCCGTCAACTACGCCAAATCCATCAACGCCGACCTGAGGTCACTTCACCTGCAGCAAAAGCACCAGCCGCCTACTGCTCCCGATGCCCTGCGGCAGGTGACCATCCCGATTATGGTCCTCGTCGGCAACGATGACAAAGACAACGGAGACCCCGGCCAGCTCGAACGGCTCTTCCCCAATGGCCGGCTCAACATTATTCCGGGAGATCATAATACGACTTACCAGAAAGACATCTTCGCGGCGGCGACCATGGCGTTTCTTAAGGGAGGGAAGCGGGCTGAGGAATAAGGTTAAGCCGGCCGACGGCCTCCGCTGCGCTTCGAGCTGGCGGACGGCCTGGCCCCCCCCGCAAAGCCGTCGACCCGATTCCCGAGGAACGAGGGTCGGTGCGCTGGCTGGCTTGTAAAACCTCCATTATGCGGTAGCCTACCGGACTACCGCCCCCTCCTCCCGTCCACCCACCCCAGCACCGGCTTCACGCTCAGCCCGTGCAGCAAAATCGACACCAGTATCGTGAAATTGACGATGCTCCAGATTACGTCGATCTCCGGAAACTGTTCACTGTTGTGCGCGTAGGCCAGATAGTAAAGTGAGCCAACACCCCGGATACCAAAATAGCTGATGGCCAACTTCTCCACGAAGGGTAGCCCGGAGGGCAGAAACGCCAGTAGCCCACTCAGCGGACGAATGATCAGCAACAGCGCAACGCCCAGCGCAGCTCCCTGCCACGTGAGGTCCGCCAGCCCTCCCGTGGCGATGATACCACCAAAGGCGATGAGGAAGATGCCCAGTACGGCTTGCTCCACCTGATCGATGGCTTCATAGCTTTGTTGCCGGGATTCAAGGTCGGCAGATTCTTCCCGGCCGCTGACGACGGCGGCGACGAAGACGGCCAGGAAACCGTAGCCTTCCGCGATTTCCGTAAGCGAATAGGTGAGTAAAGTGGCGGCGAGTACGAAGAAGCTTTCCTCCACATCCGTATCGTAGCGGTCCTTGATCTTGCGCTGGAAAACGGCGAAGAGGCGGGCCAGCAAGCGGCCCATAACGTAGCCGCACAAGGTACCCATGGCGATGCGGTAGCCGAAATCCCACCAGGCCCAGGTGAAAAGCGTTTCGGAGAGATTCGTGGCGGCCACCAGCGCGATGGCCAGATAGACGAAGGGGAAGGCGAGGCCGTCGTTGAGGCCGGCTTCGAGCGTGAGGCCGAAGCGAACCTCATCTTCCGGAGAATTGTCTTTCGGGGGCCCGACCTGCACGTTGGCGGCCAGAACGGGATCCGTCGGGGCCAGCACCGCCCCCAGCAGGACGGCGGAGGCCGGGGCGAGCCCGATCCAGCCCCAGGCCAGGAAGCCGATGGCGGCGATGGTCAGCGGCATGGCGATGGTGAGCAGGTAGATCCCGGTAGACCAATTATGGAAACTCGGCCGCCGCTTCATCTTCAGCCCCGTACCCGCCAGCGAAATGATGACGATGAACTCGGTGATGTATTCCATGATCCGCCGGTCGATGACGTGATCCTCCGGGTTCATCAGCGGCAGATCGAGCGGCAAGTTGAAGACGGCGTAACCGAAAGTGACGTAGATGATGGGCAAACTCAGCAGGCGGTTACGAAGCAGGCCGGGCAGCATGAAGGTGCCGAGCAATGCCAGACCGGCGAGGAGCATCAGGAGGATGTGGGTAGTCAAGGGGGGAACGTTGAATCGGCGCCGAAAGCGGCGTGGTGGTGGAACGAGGAAACGGGGTGGAGGGTTCGGCGGGCGACGGTTACCTTAGCGGTAACTTAACCGACCACCATGACCCTCTTCCCCAGCCAGCGAAATCTCTTTCCCGAAAAAGCCGTCGCTGGCTACCTTAACGGCGCGAGCAGGAGCCCGCAGCTCAAGTCGGTCGCCGCCGCCGCCCGCCACGCCCTGTGGTGGCGGGAGGAACACGCCGGCATGCCCATCCCCGCTTTCTTCAGCACCGTCCGTGACGTCAAGGCGGAGTTCGCCAAACTGATCAATTGCCCCGAGCCGGAGCGCGTGGCCATGATCCCCGCCGCCAGTTACGGCATCGCTACGGCGGCGAAGAATCTGCCGCTCGCGCGCGGTCAAAACATCATCGTGGTGCAAGACCAGTTCCCGAGTAACTACTACGCCTGGGCGGAACGCTGCAAAGCGACCGGGGCGGAATTACGCGTGATCATGCGGCCGGAGGCGGGTGCAAAGGGGAGTTGGACGGACCACGTGCTGGAAGCCGTCGACGCCCAAACCGCCGCCGTCGCCATCGCGCCCGTCCACTGGGCGGACGGTACGCCCTTCGACCTCCGGGCCATCCGCGAACGGACGACCGACGTCGACGCCTGGCTGATCGTCGACGGCACCCAGTCGCTCGGCGCGCTGCCCTTCGACGTAGCGGAGATCCGGCCGGACGCCCTGATCGCCGGTGGCTACAAATGGTTGATGGGCCCCTACGGTTGCGGCTATGCTTATTACGGCGAGCGGATGGACAACGGCAGCCCGCTGGAAGAAAACTGGATCAACCGGGCGGGCAGCGAAGACTTCCGTAACCTGGTCAATTACCGCGATGACTACCGACCGCTGGCCGGTCGCTATTCCGTCGGGGAGCACTCCAACTTCCTGATGGGGCCGATGCAACTCGTTGCCCTCCAACAGATCAACGCCTGGGAGCCGGCCAACGTCCAACGCTATACGGCCGGTCTGTGGGCCGGGGTGGAGGGGATGCTGGCCGAACTCGGCGTTCACCTGCCCGCCGAGCGCGCGCACCACCTCGTCGGCCTGCGGCTGCCGGCCCACATCGACGGCGACCGTCTGGCAAAGGAGATCGAGCGGCGCGGCCTTATGCTCAGCTTCCGGGGCGACGCGATGCGGGTATCCCCTAACGTTTATAACACGCCGGAGGAGATGGCGGAACTGGTGGGAGCGATGAAAGCTTGCGGCTGACGCGTTCAACGTCACCCACGCCGACCACAATCGCTCACCCTTAAAACCATGCCGAATATGTCTTCCATCCGCCTCACTTTTCTAGCCCTCCTCCTCTGTACCTGCGTTCGCGCCCAAAATACCCGCTGGGACATTAACGCCGAAGAGGACGGCGTGGTCTGGGACGTCGCCAGGGATACAAAACTGCCCCACGCCGACAACGTCGAAATGTCCGGCCGGGGCGTCAGTATGGTCATTGCCTACAGCGTCGATACCAACCGGATGGTCAAGGTGCAACGGCGGTTGATCTACCCGCAATTCCGACCCTTCATCAAGAACACGGACCCGGCCTGGTGGGCAACCTACCGCAACTACCTGCGACGGAACTATGAGGACGGGGAAGTGTTGCCGCGGATGTACGCCGGGGAAACCGAACTTACCCTGCCGCCCGTTGAAAAAATCTGGATTGACGGCTATCTCTACATCGAACACGAAGCCCTCGAGAACGGCCTGAAGCTGACCCGGATATTTTACCCGGACACGGAAGAACACGCCGCCTACGAATATCTTTCGTTTAAAAACACCTCCGAAGAAATGCTTGCCGTAGCACTCGAGCCGAAGAAAACGCGAGGTGTGAAGCGGGGAAAGGCGGGCCGTTTCGGCTTGGCTTCCGGTATGGATGACGTGACCACTTTGGAAGTCCCCGCCGGAAAAGTCAACGGAGCGGCGATCGTGTTTGAAGCGGGGGAAGCGGCTGACCTGATCGGGCGCGATACCAAATTCAGAAATTTTTCAGCTTTCGGTAAGCGGGCGCAATTCCTGAAAACGATGCAAAATAACCTCGTCCTCGAAACCCCGGAACCGGAATACAATACGATGTTCTCCCTCGCCAAAATTCGCGGCGCGGAGAGCATCTTCGACTCCAAACTCGGCCTTGTCCATAGCCCCGGCGGCGAGCGGTATTACACTGGTTTTTGGGCCAACGACCAGGCGGAATACATCAATCCGTTCTTCCCCTACCTCGGCTACGAACTGGGCAACGACGCCGCGCTGAACATGTGGCGCGTCTACCAAAAGGCGATTCCCGAAGATGGCTCCAACATCCGCTACAGCTTCGAGATGGCGGGCGACAGCCCCGCCAACCCGCTCGACCGGGGCGACGCGGCGATGATCGCTTACGGCCTCAGCCACTACCTGCTCGCGCAGGGCGACGCGGCGATCGCCCGCGAGCTGTGGCCGCTGCTCACCTGGTGCCTCGATTACAACGACCGGCAGCTGACGGACGATGGTGTGGTCGCCAGCCAATCCGACGAAATGGAGGGTCGCATCGAAACGGGCGACGCCAATCTGTCCACCTCCAGCCTCTACTACGGCGCGCTGGAGATGAGCATCAGTCTGGCCGGGCAGCTCGGTGAGAAAGACCTTGCCGGAACCTGGAAAAAGCAGCGCAAGGCCCTCGCTAAAGCCATCGATAAGTTCTTTGGCGCAAAGGTGGAAGGTCTGGAGACTTACCGTTATTACGACGGGCACGAGCAACTCCGTCACTGGATCGCGCTGCCGCTCGTCGTCGGTCTGCACGACCGCAAGGCCGGTACCCTCACCGGCCTCTTCGACAGTTTGTGGACGGACAACGGCGTCCACGTCGAAAAAAACCACCCCGACCCGGCCAACAGCGAGATATTCTGGGATCGCGGTACGCTCTATGCCCTGCGCGGCGCCTTCATCGCCGGGGCCACCTCGCGGGCGCACGAGCGGCTACTCCAGTTCAGCCGCGAACGGCTGCTGGGAGAGCGCGTGCCCTACGTAGTCGAAGCTTACCCGGAGGGAAGTATGGCGCACCTGAGCGCGGAAAGCGGATTGTACTGCCGGGTGTTTACCGAGGGCCTGTTCGGCATCTTACCGACGGGCTTCCGTTCGTTCCGCCTGCAACCGCGCATGCCGGAGGGCTGGTTCAAGATGGCCTTGCGCCAGATTCACGCCTTCGGGCAAACGGATGGTTTCGACATCGAGGTGAGCCGGGTGGGGCGGGAGTTGACGGTGCGGATCCTGGATGGCGGGGGAGAAATATTGTCGGAGCGCAAGGGGATGGAAGGGGAGACGATAGAGGTGGTACTGCCTTAGAACACTGTAAAATAAGTTACTCCGTTCCGTCTCCGTCACTCTCCTTCGGCTCCGCCCCCGGCGGCAGTTTCCGGATCATCCGGTCGATCCGCGTCGCCAGCAGTTGGTGGTCGTAGGCTGAGTTGCGGCCCAGTACGTTGGTCATCAGCGCGACGAGGTAGCGGGTGCCTTCCGGCTGTTCGACGATACAAACCGAGTTCATGTAGTTCATCCGGTTGCCGCGGTATTTGCCGCAGCTGGTGCCCGGCTTGCAGCCGTAGAGGGAGCCGGATTTGAAGTAGACCGCCGCGCTGTCGAGCACCGGCGCGTGGGCGTAGCGGATGCGGCGGTCGGTCAGGTACATCAGGCGTTTGATCTCGAGGCTGGAGGGCAGATCGGAGATGTTGCCGCTTTCGAGGGCGGTGAGCCACTTCATCAGCGCGCGCGGCGTGGCGGTACTACCACCCTGCGGCGGTACGATGCCGCTTGCACCGCGGGTGAACATGGTACCGACGCGGAATTCCTCGTGGCTGATGCCGAGTTGCGCCAGCGGCTCGCGAATCACGCTGCGGGAGATGTCGCGCAGTTCGCCGCGGGGCGTGTCTTTGAAGTAATCTTCCGCTTCCCGGGGCGTCAGTTCAGGGTATTTAGCGCCGAAAACGCGCATCAGGATCGCTTCCCGCCACACGACGCTGGCCGCGCCGTTATTGGAGACGGACAGCATATGGTCCGCCCATTCGTACAGTGAAAATTCGTGTTGCTGGTTGACGCGCGGGCGGCTGTACCGCTCCGTTTCGGGGTCATATTCGGGGATGGTGTGGTGGTCGTAGACGGCGAAGGGGCCACCCTTCACCACCCGTGTTTTCATCAGGTCGAACCGTTGCTGTACGCTGTCGACGTATACGTTTTCCAACTCGCACATCAGGGCGGTGATCACGGCCAGTTTACCGACCGAGCCGGGCTGGTAGGTCGCTTCGGCGTTGCGCTCCACGTAGCGCGGTTCGCGGCCGGGCGTAATGTCCATAATGGCCAGCGAGTAGGCGCGGCCGCGGTTCGGGATCAGTTTTTCGAGCTCCGCCTCCAGTTCCGGATCGCTCGCCACGAGGTTCGAGTCGATCGCGCGGCCCATCAGGTTGAGCTTCACGTAGGGCAGGGCGTAGCGCGCGCCGTACGGCAGCGTTCGCACGAATTTCGCCGAGTCCATCCGTTGCAGGCGCACGAGGCGGCGAATTCCGGTTTCCCCTTCCCACACGGGGTAGCTGTCGATCTTTTGCCAGGGAAGAATGGCGAGAAGGACGAGGACGAGGAAAGCAAAAAAGGGTAGGGAACGAGTCATTTGGTAAAGATTAGAGCTTGTTTGGGCGGGAGAACGCGGGTGCGGTGGAGGGTTTTGGGGCGTTGGTGGCGACTGCTTTGTTGGTAAAAGCGGAAGTGGTGTTTTCAATAGCTCTGAGCCCGCTCGCGGTTCGCCTCTTCGCGGTTTTGGGCGTTGGTGGAATCAGCGCGTATTATATTTCGTCCGCTCGCGGTTTGACACCTCCGAGGAGCTTTTGACCGACTGCGTCAGGCCAAAAGACGCCTCGGAGGTGTCAAACCGCTTCGCTTAAATAGACCGGAAACGCTTAGGTTTTTGGTCGCTCCTCCGAGGTGTCTTTTCGGCAACGTAGCGAAGCGGAGTTGTCAAAAAGCTCCTCGGAGGTGTCGGCCAAAAACCGGACGCAGTGAAATATTGCACACCCTGCCTCCGCGTGTCCGGACTCCCTTTTCAAATCTTGAGCCCCCCCGAGGTGTCGGCTGGAAACCGGACGAGACAGGGAGAAGTGCCTCTATTTCACGCTAACCGACAGATCATAGTACACATCCTCTTGTCGTTTCGGGCTGATGCTTTCCAGGTAACCGGATGCCTGCGCCCGTTTGTTCTCTACGAAGGGCCGAATCTGGAACAACCACATCTTATCGTCGGCGAAGCCGAGCTCGAGGTCCCAAGGGCCGTTGCTCGCCTCGCCGCTGGATTCGGGCATGATGCGCTCGGCTTTGGCGGCCAGTTCACGCAAGTCTTTGAGGTTGCCGGGGCTGAGGATGCGCTCGTTGAACGGGGCGGGCACCATCACCGAGCCGCCGGTCACGGGCAACCGCCGGTGGAGGCGCTCGCGGGCGGGACTGAGCAGGGTGTAGGTACCGTCACCGCCAATGAGCCAGGCCTCGGCGGCCTGCCCGTCGACCGCGCCGCCGGCCCCCCGGCTGAAGGCGACCGTCACGTCGTCCTGCCGGCCGGAGGAAACGCCCTTCGTAATCACCACGCCCGAGTTGTCAACGTCGACGCTGGGAATGATGAGGATGGAGGGGAAAACGTTCTCGGGGTTGAGCAGCAGGCGTTGGCGCCATTTGTAGCTGCGTTCGGTGTAGGGGCTGGCCCAGACCTTCTTGATGCCCTCGATGATCCTGGCCTCGTCCACGGCGTTGAAGACGGTCAGGTTGAGACCCGCGCCGGTGAAATCGGACAGGTCCTCCATGTTGGTGTCGGAACGGAGGAAGACGGGCTGTTTGCCGAGCGGCCGGCCGAAAACGGCTTGGAAATCACGCCGCAAACCGTTAACGAGGGCGGGCTTCAACTCGATTTGCATGATGGCCTCCCGTAAGGTGGCCAACTGCGCCAATGTAAAACTTTCCACCGCACCCGCGTCCGCGCCCGCATCTTCCATCTTGCGCGCCTCGGCGAAACGACCGTTCAGGAACGCCCAGTAGGAAAGGCCCGGCTGACCCGGCATCGGCAGGTCCATATGATCCCGAAAAATGCCGAAGGGAATCACGAGCCCCTCCACCACATTGTCCGGGAAGAGCGCCTTCAGCTGGCCGAGGTTGGCCGCTTTCGGCCCCGCCAGCTTGCCGGAATCGGTGCTGCGAATGTCGCGCATATCGATGATCTCGTTGCGGTCGAGCCGCAGCTGATCGGTGGGCACCGTAACGCGCTGGGAGATGCGTTCTTTTTTGGAAAACAGCTCGCGTTCCACGTCATTCATATCATCGGCCTCCTTCATGATCACCGTTCCGCCGTTGCTGACGGCGTAGAAGACCTCCTCGCCGTCGTAGCTTTTCAGGTGGGAAAATTGCTCGTCGGTCAGCACCGCGTTCGGGATGCCGAGATTGCGCGCCAGCAACTGCACGTGGCTGACCATATTGCCCTCGTTGACGGTTGCAATGCCGCCCACCGGCTTGAGATCGGAGGGTGGGGTGGCGAAGATGAAAATGTCGTTGGGGTTGACCTCCACGGCATCCGGGTTGCCTTCGATGACGCGGAGTACACCCTTGGCGTAGCCGGCGTTGAGGCCGCGCAGGTTACCCTGGTTGGGCACGTCGAGCAGCTCGTTGCGCAGGTTGCCCGCCTCGGCCACCCAATCGCCCAAGCGGCCGACCGCATTGCCCAGCGGCAGCAGCACGGAGCCGCGAATCCGGTCGTCCAGGAAGCCGTGTGCTTTGCGCTCGAACTCGCCGTAGCGGTCGGCCACATCGCCGAAGGTGCCGCGGTTGGTGCTCACGCCCCACTCCACGAAGCGACGGGCGGCGTCGAGGTAATTCGTAGCATGGACGGGGTAGACCATCTGGTAGTTCAGGTCGCCGAGTTGCTGCCGGGCTTCCCGCCATTCCCACTCCTCCACGTAACCCGCGCCGGCGGCCGCTTCACCGAGATAGCAGATCTTTTCCATCAGTTCACGGGCACTTTCCGGCTTCCAGTCGTTGGCGGTGTTGAAGATCAGCCGTTCGAGGGCAATGGAAATGTCCATGGCTTCGAGGCGGTAGTAGGGGCTTTCGGCCATGATGCCCGTGCGGATGGTCCACATCAGGTCGGCGGCGGCGGTCAGGCGGTCTTCGGTGTCGGCCTTGATGTCGTCCGGGTTCATCGCCTGCTGAACGGTGAAGGTCCTGATCTTCTCTTTGAGCTGGTTCTTCTCGGGGATCGTTTCGTTGATGGCGGCGATGTCGGCCACCAGGTCGCGATCGACGTAGGCGGCGCGGATGTCTTTCGCCAGCGTACGCATCATGCCCACCAGTTCGCGCTTCTCCAGCTCTACCTTATTGTCCTCCAGGAAAGTCTCGACCATTTCGGCGTCTTTCCCCTCCGGCTGCCCGTGGATCTTGATCCGCGCATTCATGAACTTGCCGTACTGGTCGGCGATCGTTTTCGAGTTGTTACGAATCTTCTGCGTCAGGTCGTCGTCCTTCCGGTGCGGAATGTCGCGGACGGCCTGACGAATGAGATAAAAGTTTTCTTCCAGGGCGGTTTCTTTTTCCATTACCCAGTTCAGGTAGGCACGGCCCCACTCCATTTCGTCTTCCACCTGGAAAGCACCCCGGTAGTACTGTCCTTTGCGGTTGATCCACCCATCGTCTACGGCGGCCAGGTAGTTGCCGAGCATGTATTGCTTCATACGGCTGTGGTCGTTGGCCTCGTCCCAAAACGCGGATTGCCTGGTGTTGGTCAGAATCTGGCCGAGAAACAGGTGCTCGTTCCTGCCCAGTTCGATGATTTCCCGCTTATACCGGGCGTGTTGCTTATTCTTGACGCTCGGCATCGCGCAGGCCCCGCCGTTGACGGAAGCCACCACGTCACCGTCGGCGCAAAACCAGGCAATGTCACGGTAGGGCCCGCGCACGTCGCCCTGGAGCTTGGCGACGAGGGCGGCAACGTCGGTTTGAGCGCCAAGACCGGTGACGAACAGGCAAATAAATGGCAGGAAGAAACGGGAAAGCATGCTGGAAAGGGTTCTTTTTACGACCGTAAGGTAAGCGGTAAAACTAGTACCCGGGGTGATGTTTTTTTGTTTGGCGGGAACCGGAAGTCTTTGGTGAGACGGTTGAGGAGTTGCACGCCGAACGGTAGAGGGGCCTCAACGTCTCTCCCGTCTACCATTCGGCGTGTAACTCCTCACCCGTCAAAAAGCCGGAGCCCCTGTTTTTACGAACTTTTCCGCCGCTGCAGCTCATCCCGGATCTTCGCCGCCTCTTCATAATTTTCCTCATCGAGCATTTGCTCCAGGTGGGTGTTGAGGTCCTGAATATTCATCCGGCTCAGGTTCTGGGCGGAGCCTCCGTCGCCGACGGTTTCCAGTTCGCGGTCATCGTCTTCGTAGTCGTCCTCGCCTTCCAGCACGATGCCGGCGGATTCGAGAATGTCGTTGTAAGTATAGATCGGGCAATCGAAGCGGGTGGCCAGGGCCAGGGCGTCGCTCGTGCGGCTGTCTACCTCGATGATCTCGCCGTCGCGGTCCAGCACCAAACGGGCGAAGAAGATGCCTTCGCGCAGGTCGGTGATGATGATCTCACGCAGTTCGGTGCGCAGCGTTTCCAGCGTATTTTTGAACAGGTCGTGCGTCATGGGGCGGGGCCCGACCATGCCTTCGATGGCGATGGCGATGGCCTGCGCCTCGGCGCTGCCGATGATGACCGGCAGGCGACGGGGGCCGTTCTTCTCGCCCAGAATGAGGGCGTAGTTCGCCGTCTGCGTGACGCTGCGATTGATGGCCATTACCCGGAGCTCGATCTTATTCATATTACTGTCTTACTTCTTGCGTGCCGAATAAACGGCGGTCGTGGACGCAGGGTTTAGTAACCCGGCTGGAAAGGGGCGGCGAAGGTAGGGAATAGTCTTTAGTAGTTAGTAGTTAGTTCGTTAGTAGTTAGTGCCCGGCACGCATGGCTGCCGGGCACTAACTACTAACGAACTAACTACTAACGAACTCCTAGCCTTTCGCCTGCTGCCACAACGCCTCCATCTCCGCCAGCGGCATGTCCGCCAGCCCGTCCGCGCCCGCCGCCGCTTCGACCTGCTCGAAGCGGCGACGGAATTTAAGGTTGGTGCGCTCCAGGGCGGCCTCGGGGTCGATGCCCTTCCAGCGCGCGTAGTTGATCAGGCTGAACAGCAGGTCGCCGAACTCCTCTTCGCGGTGCCGCTCGTCGGTCGCCTCGCGGAACTCCTGGATCTCCTCGTTGACCTTGTCCCACACCTGGTCGACGTTGTCCCAGTCGAAGCCGAACTGCGCGGTTTTTTCCTGCATCCGCATGGCCTTCACCATGGCCGGTAGCGCGGTCGGTACGCCGCTGAGGACGGTCTTTTTCTTGCTCTTCCCGGTCGCCAGTTTGATCTTTTCCCAGTTGCGCTTGACGGCTTCTTCGTCTTCGGCCACGACGTCGCCGTAAATGTGCGGATGGCGTTCCACCAGCTTATCACAGACGCTGTTGAGCGCGTCGGCGATGTCCCACGCGCCCTGTTCTCCGGCGATTTTGGCGTAAAATACCATGTGTAGCAGCAGGTCACCGACTTCCTCCTTGATGCCTTCGAGGTCTTCCTTGAGCAGCTCGTCGGCCAGCTCGTAGGTTTCCTCGATGGTTAGCTTACGCAGGGAAAGGAAGGTCTGCTTGCGGTCCCACGGGCACTGCTCGCGCAGTTCGTCCATGATGGTGAGGAGGCGTTGGAAGGCGGTGAGTTGGGGCGTCATATCACAAAGGTATAGTACCGTCGGCGACCTAAGGTGATTTTGCGTTCGCATAGCGAATGCGGCCTTCCTTCCGGAGGCCTTGTAGGGGCGATGCCTTGCGCTCGCCCCGACTTGATCGAAAATTACCTGAAGTGGCCAAGTAGCGTATAAATTTCGAAGTTGGAGACGAGAGCGACGTTGCTGAAAAACTTTCGTTGCACCCGCGTCCCCGCCCTAATCCCGCTTCAAGTTAGGGGTTTACGCATTTGGAATCGCGGATTTTATCGGATTACACGGATTAACGCGGATTTTGACCGGCTGAATCCGTGTAATTCGTTTGAATCCGCGATTCTAACACCCTGCCCGGGCACCTGGTCGTCGCAAACCCTATCTCCCCCCAAGCGTTATCTTTGCGTCTCCAAACCACCAATCAATGTCGCAGTTCGTCTATCTCTTCCTCGTCATCTTCGCCATTTTCGGCGCGGCCTTCGTACTGATCAACATCCGTCACCTCTTTACGGGCAACGAATTTCGCGGTACCTGCGCGAGTAACAACCCGATGCTGACCAACAAGATCGGCGAGTGCGAAGTCTGCGGCAAATCGCCGGATGAGTTGTGTAAAATGCCGGAAGTAAAATAGTTCGTTAGACCGTTAGTTTGTTAGAATTTAGTTCCCGTCACGCATGCGACACAGGTACTAAATTCTAACATACTAACGATCTAACACACTAACGATCTAACATACCAACGATCTAACATACTAACCCTCACCACCCCCGGTACCGCGGCGGCGTCAGCCCCAGCAACCGCATATAGATCAGCACCTGCGCCCGGTGGTGCGTCGCGTGGTCCTGCAACAGATAGACGATGACGCGGCGGCTCTTCGGCCCGGCGAAAAAGTTGGTGACCTCTTCCTCCCAGCGTTCCTCCGTTAGTGTTTCAACGGCTTTCGCCCCGAAATCGTAGGCGTCCGTGACCAGCCGGGTCAGTTCTTCGCGGGCCAGTGTGTCGGCGGACAGACTTGCGCGCAGGGCCTCCTCGTCGAAGTCTTCGGGGTCGTGATCCAGAAAGCGGCGGGACAGCCCGTAAACGTTGCCGGAAATGTGCTGAATTTGCTCCTGTACGCTCATCTGCTCATCGGTGGGGCGGTAAGCGAGGCTGGAATCGGGAATGAGTTGCAGAGCTTCGAGGGTGTACGCCTTCGAGTTATTCCACTTGGTTAGCCATTCGGCCTGGGCGGTGGGGGGCACTACCTCTTTTTCTTCCTGGGCGGTGGCGGCGAAAGAAGTGAGGGAACAAATCAGTAAGATTAATATAAAGCGGTTCATAGGGTAAAGGTAGGGGAGGAAAATGTTAAAACAATGAACTGCCGTTTCAGGATGTACCGTTCGGAATCCCGCGACGGCGTCGGCGACATTTCGGACGGGAAAGCCCGAAGCAAAGTGTAACGCTTGCTGTATTTTGTGCGCTCTTCCACCCACCCACTACCCACCACATGACCAACGCCCTCCGCCGGCCCATCCCCATCCACACGCTGGTTTTCCTGCGCATCGCGCTGGGCTTACTCGGCGGCGGCGATATTTTGGGCAACGGCATTTACTATCATTGGTACCTGGGAGAGTTCAGCGATTTCACCTTTCGCTACTACGGTTTCGAGTGGGTACATCCGCTGCCGGAACCCTTCCTTTCGCTGTTCTTCATCGTCGGCTTTCTGCTTGGGCTGGCCGTGGCTTTCGGCTGGCGGTTTCGGGTGACGGCCCCGCTGTTCGCCCTGGCGTTCAGCTACTTATTTTTGCTGGAAAAGGCGCATTACCTCAACCACGCCTATCTTTTCGTATGGCTGGCGTGGCTACTGGCCCTGACGCCGGCCTGGCGGGAGTTTTCGCTCGACGTACGGCGAAACCCGGCGGATTGGTCGCCCGTTGCCCCGACGTGGAGTGTTTATATTTTTCCATTGGTGATGGGCATCGTCTACTTTTTCGGCGGCATCGCGAAGATGAACGCCGACTGGTTACTGCGGGCCATGCCGCTGCATCTATGGATCAAAACCCACGCCGATATGCCGTTGCTCGGCTGGCTTTGGGCGCAAAAAACGACGGCTTACGTAATGGCCTGGGGTGGGATGTTGCTTGATTTTACCGTCCCGTTTCTCTTACTGCACAAAAGGCTGCGTTGGCTCGCGTTGGCCCTGCTCGTCGGCTTCCACGCGACGAACCACTTGATCTTCAACATCGGCATTTTTCCCTACCTCTCCCTGGTGCTCACCAGCTTGTTCTTCGAGCCGGACTGGCCAAAACGCTTCGTCAACCGGATCGCCACGAAAGCCCGCTGGGTTTGGGCGCGGACGCGGGTACAAGGGTGGGTGAAGGCCTGGAGCGCGCGCGTCCACCCGGACGCTCAAACACCGACGCGGCGGGCGATCGCCTGGCAGTTTCAGCCCCGTTTCATTCGCCCTGTCTTGTTGGGCCTGACGCTGATCATCGGCGTCCACCTCTTTCTGCCGCTCCGCCACTGGTTTTTTGACTCCGACGTCGCCTGGTCCGAAGAAGGCCACCGCTACAGCTGGCGGATGATGCTGCGCAGCAAGCGGGGCAACGGCGTCTACCGCCTCGTCGACCGCGCCACCGGCGAAGAAGAATTCGTCTCCCCCCGCGACAGCCTCCACCCGAAGCAGTACCGCAAGATGGCCACCCATCCGGATATGATCCTCCAGTACGCTCACCACCTGCGCGACCAGCGGGCCCGGGCCGGCCGGGACGTGGCGATCTACGGCAATTTCCGCGTACGGCTCAACGGTCGCGGCTTCCGCACGTACATCGACCCGGAGGTTGATTTGGCGGAGGAAGAATGGGTTTGGCTGGGCGTGAAGCCCTGGGTGCTGGAAGAAGTGGAAAATAAGTAGTGGGAAGTAGGAAGTGGGAAGTGCTGCCGCTATCACATGCGGCAGCACTTCCCACTTCCCACTACTTACTCCTTACTTCCCACCGCCCCGTACATCACCTCCAGGTTCACCCCCCGTAACCGCTCTCCGAATTTCCATTCCGGCGCGCCGGGGATGGTAACGGTTTTGGCCTTGAGATCATCCAGCGAGGTCCCTTTCTTCTTTTCCTTCTTCACGTATCTGCGCAGGCTCTTGAGGTAGAGCTCGAACGCCTTGATGTCGCTGGCGGTACCGAATACGGGGTATTCGTCCGCCGCGTGGCCGAAAATGTAGAGCGTGTCTTTATCGTAGGTCTTGCGGATGTTTTTCATGACCGAGGCCCAGTTGATGATGTTGCCGCCCGAGCCCGGGTCGATGTAGGGAAATCGACGGTTGAACAGCAGGTCGCCGAGGTGGGCCACGTTGGCGTTTTCGAAGTGTACGACCGCGTCGCCGCCGGTGTGGGCGGCACCGAAGTGGCGCAGGCTGATGCTCTCCTTGCCGTCGGGCAGGTTGGTCGACCATCCGCCGTCGAAAACCGTAGTGGGAACGGGAACGTTGCCCGCCTTATCGTTCTTCGCCAGGTTGTCGATCAGATTTTGCCTGGCGCGGGCGTGGCTGACGTGGGTGTCGGCCAGCATCGCGAATACGCCATTGCCACCGGTATGGTCGCCATGGTGGTGGGTATTGGCCAGCACGCCGAACCGGTTGAGTTCGCCCTTCTCCCGCAGCATGTCGAGCAAGGTTTCCGCCGCCTCCGGGAATTGGGTGTCGACGATAACGCCGCCCTCCGGCGCGCCGCCGGGCAGGTAGACCCCGATGGTGCCGCCGCGGTTGGTGTAGTAACCGACGTTGCCGCGCAGCAGCGTCAGTTTGGCATCCGCCGCCGGCCGGTAGCCCTTGGCGAACAATCGGGTAAGGGGGGCGGCGGCCAGCGCGGTGAAAGCGGTGGCGGTCAGGAAATTACGTCGGTTCATGTGCGTCGAAGGTGTAGTCTTCTCTAAAAAGCTTTTCCGCTTGGTATGTTGTATCGGGAGCGACGGATCCGAAAAAAGCACTATTAGTACACAGTAAATTAAGTTAGCCGCCGAAAGACGCCGCGAAGAAGGGGATGAAACTTAATTTACAGTGTATTGGATTCCGCTGAGAAGTATCGGTTGAGATAATCTCACCGACTCACCTCTTCAGCCCATCACCTCCCGCAACCGCCGCACCACCTTTCCCACCGCCGGGCACACCAGCGTATTGCGCAGCGTCAGCGGCAGGATCTGGAGCATGTTCTTCCGGTCCGTATGCGGGTATTCACGGCAGGCGCGCGGCCGGGCTTCGTAGACCGAGCAGTAGTTGTCCGCGCCGAGGAAGGGGCAGGGCGCGGCGATGAGGACGTAATCTCCCTCACTATCCAGGTGCAAGTACTCGTCAATGAGCCGGCCGGGCTTGACGCCCAGGTGTTTGGCGAGTCGGGTGATGTCGACGTCGCGGAAGATGGGACTGGTGGTCTTGCAGCAGTTGGCGCAGGTCAGGCAGTCGATCTCCTCGAAGACCTCCTCGTGCAGTTCATGGAATTGCTCGTCCAGATCGCGGGGCGGCCGGGCTTTGAGTTTGCTGAAGAATTTCTTGTTGGCCTTATGTTCGTGGCGGGCTTGTTCGAGGTGGGATGCTACGTTCATGGGGATAGTAATGCAGTATTGTAGTTTGATAGTAATGTAGGGCTGCCGCATTTTGCAGGTGTTGCAGGGCAGACAACCGTTGGACGCAAAGCGTGCATCACCTGCCACGCCCGTAACGACGGCACTACAAAACTACATTACTACAAAACTACCCAACTGTTTACACCGCGATCGGCGCCCGTATCCCCGCCTGCGGCGCATAGTCGTTCAGCACGATGTCCGCGAACTCGATGTCGAAAATACCCGGCGCGTCGGTCGCGAAGGAGAGGGTGGGGAGGTTGCCCGGCGTGCGGGCCAGTTGTTCCTTCGCCTGCTCCAGGTGGTTGCTGTACAGGTGGGCGTCGCCGAGGGTGTGGACGAAGTCGCCGACCGCCAGCCCGCATTCCCGCGCGACCAGGTGGGTCAGCAGGGCGTAGGAAGCGATGTTGAACGGTACGCCGAGGAAGGAATCGGCCGAACGCTGGTAGAGCTGGCAACTGAGTTTACCGTCGGCCACGTAGAATTGGAACATGGAGTGGCAGGGCGGCAGACCGGCCTTTACCATTTCGGGGATGTCTTCCGGGTTCCAGGCCGAAACGATGTGGCGGCGGGAGTCGGGGTTCGTCTTGATGGCCTCGATGACTTCAGCCAATTGATCGACGCCGTTAAAGTCACGCCACTGTTTACCGTACACCGGACCGAGATCACCCCAGCGGGCGGCGAAAGCTTCGTCCTCACGGATCTTGCCGACGAACTTCTTCATCGCCTCTTTCCACTCCGGTGAATCCCGGGGCAGCTTTTTATCCAACCCGTTGGCCTCGACGTAAAACCGGAAGGGCCACTCGTTCCAGATGCGCACCCCGTTTTGCACCAGGTAACGGATGTTAGTGTCGCCGCGGATAAACCACAGCAGCTCGATCACCACGCTCTTCCAGTGCACCTTCTTGGTGGTTAGTAACGGGAAGCCGTCGTTGAGGTCAAAGCGCATCTGGTAGCCGAACAGGGAGCGGGTGCCCGTGCCGGTACGATCACCCTTCACGGTACCTTTTTTCAGGATGTCAGAGAGTAGTTGCAGGTAAGTTTTCATCGGGTCTTAATTCTCGTGGGGCTGATTGCGGACCATGTTTCCGGAGCAGTGTAAACGAAGACGCAAGTTATCGTATTTCCCGCCAAATCACTCAACGAAAACCCTTAATCGGCTTGGGAACCCCCTATTTCCGTCGGGTTTACGTTTCATAGCGCATTTCCCGGAAATGTTTTTTTGCCGCCGAATAGCGACGCGAAAGTTTATTTCTACCCGAATTCAAGAACCATATCCCCGCCTGAGCCTTTACACCAGCACGCTTGAATGCGTGCATTAATCAAATGGATGAGCAGCGTAAGAGGAGTGACCTCAAAATTCGAGCCCCGTCTTACACCCGCCTCAGCTTATCCCCCAAACTAACCGAACGTGAATTATCAACCATTTATCAATAAGACCGCCATCGTTACTGGCTCCGCCAACGGCATCGGTTTCGCCATCGCGCAGCACCTGATCAACGAAGGGGCGAACGTGGTGGTCAACGATATCGACCCCGTTGCCGCCGAGGCCGCCGCCGAAAAACTCGGTGGCAACTCGAAGGACTGCACCGATTGTGGTTGCGCGTTTCCTTTCCCAGGCGATGCGGGTGACCCCGCTTTCATCCAGGAATTGGTGGATTATGCCGCCGGCATCAAAGACAGTAAGCTCGACATGATCGTCGCTAACGCCGGCCGTACGGAGTTCGGGGATTTTTTCGAGTTCTCGCCCGAAAGCTTCCAGAAGGTAGTGGACCTGAACCTGCGCGGCACCTTCTTCCTGGCGCAGATCGCGGCCAGGAAAATGAAGGAGCAGGGCGGCGGTGGCAACATCGTTCTCATCGGTTCCAACGTCGGCGCGCGCGCCTACATGAACCTGGCGGCCTACGGCATGTCCAAGGCCGGCATCAGCATGCTCGCCAAACAGCTCGTGCTGCCACTCGGCCCGCTTGGTATCTCTGTTAACTGTGTCTCTCCGGGGGCGACCCTGACGGAACGCACCATGGAAGAAGAGCCCGATTACGCCGGCATCTGGTCCAAGCTCAACCCGAACGGCCGCGTCGGCCTGCCGGAAGACGTAGCGCACACGGTGAGCTTCATGCTCAGCCCGCAGTCGCGGCACATCACCGGGCAAACGCTCCTCGTCGATGGCGGGTGGACGGCTTACGGGCCTTCACCGTTTACGGCGGCGAAGCTGCAAAATGATCTTCCAGCGACCGTAGTGGATTAATCTTAACCCCGTACCGAGTGCGCTCCGCGCACGAGTAGCCGCCAAGAGCACACTCGATACGATGGTGTTGTCATAGCGAGGCAGCATTTTACACAAAGATCACGGGAGACACGGAGTTAAGAATTCTCCGTGTCTACCGTGATTTCCGTGTGAAGTGCTGCCTCGTTAAGCGCGCGAAGCGCAACAACAGACGAAACGGGCTGTCGCGAGTAATCGCGACAGCCCGTTGTTGATTGTACCTCGCGCGCGAAGCGCACTCGTTACGGTGGGTACGCGAGAAGCGCACCGACGAAAAAAGCTACAGGTGAATCACTTCCCCGTAAGCCGCCGCCGCCGCCTCCATGATCGCCTCACTCATCGTCGGGTGGGGGTGAATGGATTTAACGATGTCCATACCCGTCGTTTCGAGTTTGCGGGCAACGACCGCCTCGGCGATCATTTCCGTCACGTTGGCACCGATGATGTGGCAACCGAGCCATTCGCCGTACTTGGCGTCGAAGATCACTTTGACGAAGCCTTCCTTGACGCCGGCCGCGCTGGCTTTGCCGGATGCGGAGAAGGGGAATTTGCCCACCTTCACCTCATAGCCCGCCTCTTTAGCGGCTTTTTCAGTGTAGCCTACGCTGGCGATCTCCGGCACGCAGTACGTACAGCCGGGGATGTTCATGTAGTCGATCGGTTCGGGGTGGTGGCCGGCGATGGCCTCGACGCAGGTGATGCCCTCGGCGGTAGCGACGTGGGCGAGGGCCTGGCCCTTGGTAACGTCGCCGATGGCGTAGATGCCCGGTACGTTGGTACGGTACATCTCATCGGTCTCGATCAGACCGCGGTCGGTCTTGATGCCGAGGTCTTCCAGGCCGATGTTCTCGGTGTTGGGGGCGACGCCGGCGGCGGAGAGAACCACGTCACACTCGATGGTTTCCTCCTTACCCGTCTTGCGGTTTTTGGTGATGACCTTGAGCACTTTTTTGCTCGTATCGACGCGCTCCACGCTGGTGTTGGCCAGCACGTTGATGCCTTTCTTCTTGTAGATCTTGGTCAACTCTTTGCTCACGTCGGCGTCTTCGCGGGGAACGAGGCCCTCGGGCATGAACTCGACTACCGTCACCTCCGTACCGATGCTGTGGTAAACGTAGGCGAACTCGACGCCGATGGCACCGGCGCCAACCACGACCATGCGCTTGGGCTGCTTGGCCAGCGTCATCGCTTTGCGGTAGCCGATCACTTTTTCGCCGTCGATGGGCAGGTTGGGCAGGGCGCGGGCGCGGGCGCCGGTAGCGATGATGATGTGTTCGGCGTCGTAAACCGTGGATTTGCCACTGCCGGCGGTCACTTCGACCTTCTTGCCGCGGACCAGTTTGCCGGTCCCCTCGATCACCTCGATCTTGTTCTTGCGCATCAGGAAGTTGATGCCCTTGCTCATACCGTCGGCCACGCCGCGGCTGCGGCCGATCATGGCACCGAAGTCGATCTTCGGCTTGCCGACCTTGATACCGTAATCTTCGGCGTGGTTGATGTACTCGAACACCTGCGCGCTCTTGATGAGGGCTTTGGTGGGGATACAACCCCAGTTCAGGCAAATACCGCCGAGGTTTTCGCGTTCTACGATGGCCACTTTCATGCCGAGTTGCGCGGCGCGAATGGCGGCGGGGTAGCCGCCGGGGCCGCTACCGATTACGATGAGGTCGTATGCCATGGATTTCTTTCGTTTTTACGTTGGGTGCCTTAAGGCGGCACAAAGGTAAGAAAGAGAATTGTTCCTGATGCGGGGCAACTGGTTTTGTAAGTATGACGAGATTCATGTTCCCCCTCCACTCAGGCTCATCGGGAGAAGGGGAGATGTCAGCATGATGCAGATTAAGTACCCTGAGGTCTGGCAGCGAAGGCCGGCGTTTCAGAGGCGATCCCCACCATAATTATTAGACGGGGAAAGCACCCCCTGGCGGCCGCGGCGGAAAAGGGGGGTTGATCTGATCGGTGCTGTAAAAAGTGCGGTCGCGCAGTGGGGCGTACAGACGACCGTAAGCAGTCTACGCCGCTTCTACTACGCTTGCTTCGTCCTTCGGAACCGCTTACCGGCATAGTCAACCTGCATCGTTTTGTCCGGCTCGTGTTTAAGTGCCGGAGGACGACCACTGATCCATGGATTTCGTCATACACACGATTCAAAAAACTCCCCCCCGCACCTGCGTCCCCGCCCTTGAGTCACAAGACCAACAGACCAACAGACCAACAGACCAATAGACCAACAGACCAATCTACCACTTCCTCCGCTCCAGGCTAATCACCGTCAGCAGTAAAAAGAACGCCGTCAGGCTCAGGAAGTACACTACGTCCCGGCTATCGATCAGCCCCCGGCCGAGGGAACGAAAATGCGCCTGCATGCCCAGGTTCTGAATCCACAGCGAAAGGCCGCCGTCGAAGAGGGAAGACAGCAGATCGAAGCCGAAGTAGCACCAGAAGCTGAGGCCCAGGGCCACCAGGAAACTTACGATCTGGTTGTTGGTCAGCGAGCTGGCGAACAGGCCTATGGCGACGAAGGCCATGGAAAGAAACACCAGCCCGAGGTAGGAACCGATCGTGCCGCCCGCATCGATGTTGCCCGCCGGCGCGCCGAGTTGGTAAATGGTGTAATAATATAAAAACGTGGGTAGCAGCGCGATCACCACCAGCGTCAGGCAGGCGAAGTACTTGCCGAGCACGATCTCCACATCCCTCAGCGGGCGCGTGACGAGCAGTTCGATGGCCCCCGTTTGCTTCTCCTCGGCAAAGGCGCGCATGCAAATAGCGGGAATGAGAAAAGTCAGCACATTCGGGGCCAGGGTGAAAAACGGACCGAGGCTCGCGTAGCCGAATTCCAGCAGACTGGTATCCGGGAATACAAACATGAAACCACCCATCACGAGCAGAAACACGGCGATGACGATGTAGCCGATCAGGGAACTGAAAAATGCGTTGATCTCTTTGGCGTAAATGGCGAACATAATATGGCTGGTGGTGGTGGCTGGCTGGTGGTAGGTGGAACTATTTAATCGGCAAAGATACCGGATGGCGGTCATCGTACAACTGTAGCGCGCGCAGCAGCATCGCTTCGTCTTTCGGGTCCGCGGAGCGGAGGGCTTTGACGAGTTCCTCGTCTTCGGCAACGAGGCGCAGCAGGTTATCCCGGGTAAAGGGAATACGGGCGCCGGAGCGCAGGTGCAGGATCTTGTTGAGGGTCGTTGTTTTATTTCGCTCCACGTAAGCCTGGCGGAACGGCCGCCCGTTGATCGGATTGTAGGCCTTCATCAACTGGCGGGTAACGATCGTCGTGTCGTAGCGCATTGTGCTCAGCGTGCCGGCAACCCGCAGGCCGGTAAATTCGTGGTAGTTCCGCTCGTCGTCGCGGCGGGTAAAGAAATAGGGTACCCCGTCGAGGCTGATGGCGTAGGGCAGAATGTCCGCGCTGATCCGGATGTCGTTGTAGCCGTAACCGGCCACCTGCACGCGGAAGGTCTCCGGCAGCTGTACCATCTCCCCGGCGATGGCTTCCCATTTCAGGTCGGGCTCGTCGGCCAGCAGCGATTCGTGGCTCAGGTAAACACCCTCGGCAAAGCGGTAGTCCGCGCCGAAATTCGCCTGGGCGAACAAGGAACCGACGGCGGCGAAGAGGAACGGCAAGCAAAAGAGTAAACGTTGGTTCATGGGGTAGTGATCTGGGGCGGAGCGTAAGCAATATTTTTTAATCATCCGAAAGACTGCCCGCGTCAGGCTGCGGATTTGGGCATAACCCTACGGCTATGTCCAGTGGAGAAAATCAGGAATCTATCCCGCAACCGCCAAATCGGAACTCGTCAGGGCCCGGAAGACCTCCTCCACGCTCAGGTCTTCCCGCTGCATACCGAGCAACAGCCGCTGGTTGGCTACGGCAAAGCGAAAAACCCCGGCGCGCGCGTCGGCCTTTCCGGCCAGGTAAAGACGGTAGTGGGGGGCTTCGGGGTTAGTTACCACGCGGGCCACACCCTCGATGCGGCCCAGTTTTTCAACGTCCACCGGCTTGTCGAAGGAGACGAGCAGGGAAGAATCCCCGCTCAGTCGCCGCCGTAACCGCTCGATCGGGTCGTCGGCCACCAGCTTACCCCGGTCGATGATGATGACGCGGTCGCAAAGGGCTTGCACCTCCTGCATGATGTGGGTGCTGAAGATGACGGTCTTTTCCTTGCCCAGCATCTTGATGAGCGAACGGATTTCGGCCAGCTGGTTGGGGTCGAGGCCGCTCGTCGGCTCGTCCAGGATCAGTACTCGCGGGTCATGGATCATCGCCTGCGCCAGGCCCACCCGCTGGCGGTACCCCTTGGAGAGCGCGCCGATCAGCTTGTGGCTCTCCCGGCCGAGGCCCGTCATCTCGATCAGTTCCCCGATCCGTTTTTTTACGTTCGAGACTTTATTGGCCCGCCCGGCAAAGGTGAGGTACTCCCGCACGTACATATCCTTGTACAACGGATTGTGCTCCGGCAAATAGCCGACCACTTTACGAACGGCCAGGCTTTCCGTCGCCACATCGTGCCCGCAGACCGTCGCCTCGCCGCCCGACTGGCTGAGGTAGCAGGTCAGAATCTTCATCGTCGTGGTCTTGCCCGCACCGTTCGGGCCGAGAAAACCGAGGATCTGGCCCGGGCGGGCTTCAAAACTGATGTCGTCCAGCGCGCGCTGGTTGCCGTATATCTTGCTGAGGTTGTTGACCTGAATAGACACGATGAGAGGGTTTGAGTGATGCGGAGAATCTGTTAGGAACGACGGCAAAGCAGGCCGTCGTTCGTGCAAAAGTAGAAAGGTCGCGGTCGAATCGAAGCAAAGCAACTCGATCCGGGCGAAACAAGGTCGCTGCGCTCGCGGCGACGGTGACAAGAATTCGGTTCAGCGCCCCGCAAAGGCGCGGAACAAGACCACTACCAAAAAAGGGGACGCCGGTCGCTCGGCTTCCCCTCTAACGCAATAATGTAGACAGCTAAAAAAAACCGTTCATAGTGCAATCTCGGCTTTAACGGACCGCCCCGGGGCGGTCCGCGAATCTTAATCTTCTTTTCCTGTAGAGCCTCATCCGGGGGGAAGGTCGGAGAAGCGGCGAACGTTGCCGGTCAGGGCAACAAAACGAAATTCAAAAAGTAAACGCGGCAAAACTTATGGATGTCGGAGGCGTGCAACGTTGGTTAAAGCTAAAACGCGAATAATTATTTGTTTAATATGTAAAACAGTATACGATGCCGGTTTATTATGCAATATGGGGTTTAAACGGTAAAAAACAAAGTGTCAACATGTATTTCGTTATACGAACGGTGAATTTTACTTAATGCCGGTGCGTCGCTTAATGGCGTTCTCAACTGCGCCGGGTCAACGGCGGCATCATTCGTGGAGTGCCGTCTTCGGATGTTTTTAGCTCAAACTACCGTACGCAGTCAAAAAAATTCCATTTTTACGGGACGCTTAACGCACATTCCCATCGGGGCGGCGTAGAGATAGCGTACTTAATGAATTGAGAATACAACAACCTTCCCATGCTACCCACTATCGACCCTACTTCCACCCTTGCCTGGCGGGAACTCACCACCCACGCCCACGAAATGGAAGGTCGGCATATGAAAGACCTGTTCGCGCAAGACCCTGACCGCTTTCGTAATTTCAGCCAGAAGTTCGAGGATATTTTGCTGGACTACTCCAAAAACATCATCACCCGGGAAACACTGGACGTGCTGTACCGGCTGGCGGAAGACTGCGGCCTCAAGGAGGCCACCGAGCAAATGTTCTCCGGTGCCGTCATCAACGGCACCGAAGGCCGCGCCGTACTGCATACCGCGCTGCGTAACCGGGGCGAGGGTAAGATCATGGTTGACGGGCAAGACGTGATGCCGGACGTCCGCGAAGTACTGGCGCGCATGAAGACCTTTTGCGGTAAAGTCATCAGCGGCGAGCATACCGGCCATACCGGTAAGAAACTGACGTGGGTGGTCAACATCGGCATCGGCGGTTCCGACCTGGGTCCGGTAATGGTCACCGAGGCCCTGAAGCCCTACTGGATCGACGGCCGCGAGGTGTACTTCGTCAGCAACATCGACGGCACCCATCTGGCCGAGGTGCTGAAGAAAGTGGACCCGGAAACGACGCTCTTCCTGATCGCCTCGAAGACTTTCACCACTCAGGAAACGATGACCAACGCCCGCAGCGCGCGGCAATGGTTTTATGATAACGGTGGTAGCGAGGCGGACGTAGCGAAACACTTCGCGGCGCTGAGCACCAACGTGGAGGGCGTTAAGGCCTTCGGCATCGACGAGGCCAATATCTTCGGCTTTTGGGACTGGGTCGGCGGCCGCTACTCGCTGTCCTCCAGTATCGGCATGAGTATCGCCCTGACGGTAGGCTTTGATAATTTCGCCGGTATGCTGGACGGGCTGTACAGCATGGACCAGCACTTTCGCACCGCCCCGATCGAGGACAACCTGCCGGTAAAGCTCGCCCTGATCGGCGTATGGTACGTTAATTTTTTCGGTGCCGAGACGGAAGCCATCCTGCCCTACGATCAGTACCTCCACCGTTTCCCCGCCTACTTCCAGCAGGGTAACATGGAGAGCAACGGCAAGAGCGTCGACCGCAACGGCAATCCGGTCGACTACGAAACCGGCCCGATCATCTGGGGTGAGCCGGGCACTAACGGTCAGCACGCCTTCTACCAACTGATCCACCAGGGCACCCGCCTTGTTCCCGCTGATTTCATCGCACCCGCGGCCTCGCATAACCCCATGGGCGATCACCACGCCATCCTGCTGAGCAACTTCTTCGCGCAGACGGAAGCACTGATGAACGGCAAGACGGCCCGGCAAGTGAGCGCCGAACTGAAAAAAGACGGCAAGACCGACGCGGAGATCGCCGAACTCGTGCCCTTCAAGGTATTCGACGGCAACCGCCCGACGAACTCCATCCTGGTGAAAAAAATCACCCCTTACGTCCTCGGTCAACTGATTGCGCTGTACGAGCACAAGATTTTCGCGCAGGGCGTGATCTGGAACATCTACAGTTTCGACCAATGGGGCGTGGAACTGGGCAAACAACTCGCCAAGGCCATCCTGCCCGAGCTCGGCGATAAGCGGGAGGTGACGAGTCACGATTCAAGTACCAACGGGTTGATCAACGCCTACAAAGCCTGGCGATAGTTTGTACTGACGGCTTACTACCTTTGCCGCCCGTAACGAACCAATATACTAACGGATTAAAATACCACACTTATGGCTATTCAACTTCTCGCTGGCAAACGCGGCGTCATTTTCGGTGCGCTCGATGATCAGTCCCTTGCGTGGAAAATCGCTGACGTCTGCCATCAAATGGGCGCGAAATTCACCCTCACCAACGCCCCCGTCGCCCTGCGTATGGGCGCGCTTCAGACGTTGGCCAAAGGCATCGGGGCGGAGGTGATTCCCGCCGACGCCACGAGCGTGGAAGACCTGGAAAATCTGTTTGTGAAGTCGGAGGAAATTCTCGGCGGCAAGATTGATTTTGTGCTCCACGCCATCGGCATGAGCGTCAACGTACGCAAAAAAAAGCCGTACACGGATCTTAACCACGACTGGATGCAGAAGACGTTCGACATCAGCGCGATCAGCTTCCACAAGATGTGCCAAGTGCTGTATAAAGGCGACCATATGTCCGAGTGGGGCAGCATCGTGGGGCTGACGTATATCGCCGCCCAGCGGGTGTTCCCCGACTACGGAGAGATGGCGGAAAGCAAGAGTTTGCTGGAGAGTTTCGCGCGCAGTTTCGGCTACCACTTCGGCACGAAAAGCAAGGTGCGCGTCAACACGATCAGCCAGTCCCCCACGATGACGACGGCCGGTAAGGGCATCCCCGGTTTCGTGGAGTTCTTCGGCTACGGCGACGACATGAGCCCGCTGGGTAATGCGCCCGCCGAGGACTGCGCCAACTACTGCGCCACGCTGTTCAGCGACCTGACGCGGTACGTGACGATGCAAAACCTGTTTCACGACGGGGGCTTCAGCAACATGGGCATGAACCCGAAGCTCATAGAAAAAGCGTAACCTTTCTTAAGGGGTCAAGTAACGTGATTCGTAAGGAATTGGGCGAGAACGCGGGATGCAAGGCAATGGGCGAAGAACGTCGTTGCTGAATAACCAGCCTTGCATCCCCGCGTCCCCGCCCAAGTGGGAAGTGGGAAGTGCTATCGCTATAACATGCGGTAGCACTTCCCACTTTCTACTTCCCACTTCCTACTTCACAACCCTCCCGGCCCAGACTCGTTACCCCTGCAAACCTCCTGACGAATGCGTTCACTCATCGCCCTGACCTTGTTGCTTATCGTGTTGATCCTGCCGCAAGCCTGCGGAAAAACGGAGCACGTGCAGGGGCATGCGCTCTACGACCAGCACTGCGCGAACTGCCATATGGAAGAAGGGGAGGGGTTGCGCAAGTTAATTCCGCCCCTGGCCGGCGCGGACTACCTGCGCGAAAATCCGGCGGCCGTCGTGCGCGGTATGCGATACGGCATGAAGGGGCCGATGGTGGTCAACGGCGTGACCTATAACCAGCCGATGCCCGCCAACGGCGAACTGTCCGAATTCCAGATTGTAAATATTGCCAATTACATCAATCAGGCGTGGGGGAACGACTACGGCGAAGTGACGGTGGCGCAAGCGAGGGAGTGGCTGCAAAATGAGTACTGAAAGCTGCAACCTGAACGACGCACGGCCGACTTAGCCGACGGAGGGGCATGGGGAGTTGACAAAATTCGTACTTTGGCGGAACCAAATGGACGGGCTAAACCCGCAGACATATGAAGAACCGCTTACTCGTACTGATTACCTGCCTGATTTGCAGCGCACTTAACCTGTTTGCCCAGGAAACCTTCCTCATCAGTGAAGGAGGATCCACCGATTGTACCGGCTTGCTGTTCGATACCGGGGGGCCGGACGGCGACTACGGGGAGGACGAAGATTTTTCTTTTGTCATCTGCCCGACCGGGAACAGCGAATGCATCGAGTTCTCGCTGACGTACTACAATATCGAGAATCTGAATCTTGAGGATAACTTGAGGATATTCGACGGAGACGTCAACAATGATGCCGGGCGGGAAATCGCCGCCATCGGTGGCCTTGCCGGGGGAGACGGGAGCGGTGAGGTGGAAGGCGGCGTGTGCTTCCGCACTTTCGCGACTTCCGGTTGTATATCCATTGTTTTCCAATCCGACGGCCAGGGTAACGAGGCGGGTTTTGCCGGGTCGTGGAACTGCGCGCCGGCGGCATGTGATGACGCCCAACCGATCAGGGTAGACCCCAACGTGGATGCCTTGACCATCGGCGAAGCCATCCGTGGCCCCGGCACCGTGATCAGCAACATCGTACTGAATTGCCCCTCGGGCCAGTACGGGGTATTTTCCGGAGACAATTCGGACCTTGGGCTCGAAACTGGGATCTTGCTGACAACGGGAGTCGCCTTGGACGCCATCGGCCCGAACATCCAATCCGACGAGATCGAGATTAGTCCGGGCAGGGAAGACAGTGGTGATTCGGACCTGGAGGCGCTGGGAGGGTTGCTCGGAGACCTTACGCCTACCTTCGATGCCTGCGTTCTGGAACTGGACGTGATCGTAGATACCGACGAGTTGGTCTTCGACTACACTTTCGGTTCGGAAGAGTATCCGGAATTCGTGGAGAATGCAGTGAACGACATCTTTGCTTTTTTTATCAGTGGACCCGGTATCGACGGTGTTGCGGAACTTAACGGCCAGGAAAATATCGCGGTATTGGATAATGGCAACAATACCGTTGTTCAGATCGACAGCATCAACGGCGAATCCAACAACGAGTATTACCGCAACAACATCCTGGGTCAAAGCGTATCGTACGACGGGCTCACGAGCGGCCTACGGGGCAACCCGAAAACGCTTCGCGCCCGTGCCGACGTCATCGCCTGTGAAACGTACCACCTGAAACTTGCCATTGCGGATCGGGGTGACGGGGCTTACGACTCCGGCGTCTTCATCGCCGGCCTTTGCGGCGGTCTGCCCAATATCGGCGTTACCATGACCTCCGGCATCGACTACCTGCTAGAAGACTGTTTGAACGTGAGCGATTCCATCAAAATCAGCTTCAACAACGTGAAGAGTGTGCCGCAGTTCTACCAACTGCAAATCAGCGGCTCGGCGGAAATCGACCAGGATTACCTACTGCCCGGTCTGCCCGAAACGATCGTTTTTCAGCCCGGCCGCAACATACTGACCTTACCCATCATCATCATTGGTGACGGCCTGGAAGAAGGGGAGGAGGAGATCGTCTTTTCTTTCGTTACCGACTTCGGTTGTGACGTCGATGTCGATGTCAGCACGATTGCCATACCACTGCGCGACGACGTACAGGTAACGCTGGAGAGCACCAGCCCGACGGGACCGTTGTTTTATTGCCCGGGCTCCACCTTCGATATCGTGGCGACCGGCGCATCCAATTATGTCTGGTCTTCGGGTAACGGCGTGATCATCGCAACCGGTGACACTACCAGCTACACGCCGAATGAGGACGGCCCGGTCCGGCTCATCGGAACCGTCGGAAGCTGTATGGATACGCTCGACTTTTTGGTGGAAGCCATTTCATCCGAGGTGGACATCCTCAACCCCGACACCCTGAATATCTGCCGTGGCGATACCGTTATTTTAACGCAAACGAACAACGTGAATAATCAGGAGCTGCGATGGCTGACGACTTCCGGTTTCATCGACTCCGATACCTCGGCGGCGCCGCGGGTGGTCCCGCCCTTTTCACGGTTCTACGCCGTGACCGTCGGCCCGGACGGCGGCTGTAGCGCGCGGGATTCCATTTACGTCGATGTCGACGTTTTTGCCGTGCCGGAACTGATCAACGACACGACCGTCTGCCAGGGGTACCCGCTGCTGCTGGTCCGGGATTCCATCCTGAACGTCGGTAACACGACCTATAACTGGACGCCGGGCGAACTGTTCGAGGACTCCACGGACGTCAACGCCGCCTACAACCCCGAAACTTACTCCGCCGACAACTTGCTCACCCTGATCTCCACGGTTGACAACGGTGCCTGTTCGGATACGCAGCAGGTACGCGTTGAACTGATCCGCAGCGAGCTGGCCATCATCGCCGAAGACACGATCTTCCGTTGTCTGGGCGACGGGCCGGAGACGCTCACCGCTTCCGCCATCCCGGCGGACGGCGTGACCCTGCGCTGGTACCCCGACATCGGCGCCACCGGCCCAAACAACGAGGTCAGTTACACCGTGGACCCGACCGACAACGTGACCTACTACGTCGAGGCGGAAGTCAACGGTTGTTTCCAAATCGACTCCGTCTTCGTGCGTATCGACTCCTTGCCGGTAGACATGACGATGACGATCGACCCGGAGAAGGACCCCTTCTGTCAGGGCGACACCTTCTTCATCCGCTCGCCCATCTTCGACCCGGGCGACTTCCCGCTGATCACGCACAGCTGGGACGAAGCGCCCGGCCTGGCCAGCCCCGAACAACTTTACAACGGCGTATTCTTCGCCGCCGACTCCGCGCTGATGACGCGAGTGACCGAAAATGGTGCCTGCATGCGCACCGACACCCTGCAGGTAAACGTGATCAAGCCCCCGATCCTGATCTTCGACCCCGACCCGGCTTTTGTCTGCCCTGGTGACGAGCTGCAAATTATGGTCAGTTTCGACCCTTCCGGCCCGCGCGGTGAACTGGAATGGGAAGATCCCGGTAATACGCTGAGTTGTGATGACTGCCTCGACCCCGTCGCTACGGTCAGCGAAAGCACGACCTACACCATCGAAGTGACGGCGGAAGGCACGGAATGCTCCATGCCGGTGGGTTATTCGATCAATATCCGGGAAGACGGCCCGCCTCAACTTACCGGAGCTACCGTAATTTGCTCGGGTGATTCCGGGCCGGTCATCGTGGGCGGCATCGACCCCGACTTTACCTACCGCATCGTCGGTGGCGGCATCGACTCCGACGATCCCAACGTCGTGGTCACGCCCCCGGCGGACAATACGACCTACACCGTCACCGCGACGGGGCCGTGCGGCACCTTTACCGACGAGGTGACCTTCCTGCTGGTAGATGACTACACACTGACGGCCACCGGCCCCGGTACGGTCTGCGGAGACGAAGAGGCGACGCTGACGGCGCGGCTGAGCAACGATACCCAGGGAACGTTCACCTGGACGCTGCCCGACGGAACGACCCGGGAGGGTATTCAGATCACGGTGAGCCCCGAGGTCAGCGGAACTTACTCCGTCACCTTCACCGACGGCGCGGGCTGCGGCTCGGCGACGGCCACAACCACGGTTAATGTAGTAGGCGTAGACTTTTTGCCCACCATCATCGCTACTACCTTTAACGACGCCGTACTGATGCAGGGCGATACGATCTTCAGCGGTGCGCGGATCACCCTGACCGTCGGCGGCATCCCGGCCGGTCTGGACGTGCGCTACGCATGGAGCGGCAACTACGACCCTTCCACGGGCACGGGCGAAAGCCTGGTGGTGACCGCCCCCCGCGAAGACGGCGGCGACCTCGACTATATGGTCACGGTGACCACGAACGAGGGCGATTGCCCCCGCGACGCGGATATAGGATTGACCTACGTCGAATCCACCTTCAAAATACCGGAACTGATAACGCCCAACGGCGACGGCACGAATGACTTCTTCCGGGTATACGCCGTTCCCGGTTCCCTGACCGAATTCAACCTGAGTGTCTTCAATCGTTGGGGCCAGCGCGTCTTTGAATCAAGCGACCCCGACGAAGGCTGGGACGGTACCAAAAACGGTACGCCGCAGAATTCGGACCTGTACCTCTACCTGACCACCTTTACGATCAATGGGCTGGAAGTGACGGAAGATGGACAATTCAATCTGGTGCGCTAGCGCGTTGAAACATTCCGCTAAAGAAAGAAAGCCCGGCTCGCATCGCGAACCGGGCTTTCTTATGGGTGTCAGCTCGTTGCGACCGCGCTCAAAGAGCGCGGCGGACACCCGGATTTAATTAACCATGGAAACCCGACCGCTGGCCACGTCGTACATCGCGCCGACAACCTTGAGGTCACCCGCTTCTACCATTTCACTGAGGACCTCGCTGCCCTTGGTGACATTGTCCACGGCCATACGGACGTTGACGACGGCTACCTCGTCGACGAAGTCCTTGTTTTTGGAACTGCGGTCTACGCCGGGCTCGGTTTTGACGGCCGCTACGGCGGGTTTGATCTTGGCGAGCATCTGGGTGAGGTTGCCGAGTTTGGCGTCGTCACAGGCACCCTTGACGCCACCGCAGGAGGTGTGACCGAGGATCATGATGACCTTGGACCCGGCGAGTTTGCAGGCAAACTCCATGCTGCCGAGAATGTCCTCGTTGATGAAATTACCCGCGATGCGGGCGTTGAAGATGTCACCCACGCCCTGATCGAAGACGATCTCGGTGGGAATGCGGCTGTCGATGCAGCTGAGAATACAGGCGATGGGGTACTGACCGTTGGCCGTTTCACTTACCTGCTCGATGACCTTGCGCTCCGCGGGCGTCTGGTCGAGGAAACGTTTGTTGCCTTCCAGTAAGGACTTCAGGGCGGAGTCGGGAGAGAAGGAGGCCTGGGTTATTTTCGTTAAAGCTTTCATGTTCGGGCGGTTTTGCTGATCGAATTAATTTCAATACAGTTAGCGAATAAAACTTGTATTTGTTCAATCGAATTGCCCCAAAGTAAGGCGTTGTGAGAAGAAACGAGGGCATCACGATACCCGATACCCACCACTTTGAACCGGTAGCGCATCTAACCCGTAACCGCGACCGGCCGGCGCGACCTCTTTTCTCATCTACCTCCGAACGACCGCCGAGCGTGGTTCCGTAACGAGGGTCGTCAACTTAAAAAGTTATGCTATTACTTACGTTCAACGGCACCGCGGTGTTGTTGGGGCTGGCCGGACTATGCCTGCTGGTGTGCCTCACTATTTTCATTCTGCGGCGTTCGGCGCGCCGGGCCGCCGGCGGGAACGACGGAAAACGGGCAAAGGATGTTGCCTTCAGTTTTACCGGACCGCTGCACCGGCTATCGCTCTGCGTCGCCATCGCCGGAAGCCTGATCACCATCAACTGGACCCAGTTCCAACCCGAGCAAATACTGGACGGCTATACCGTTGCGGACGACCTGGAGATCGAGGTCAGCATTCCGCCCACCATGCACCAACCGCCGCCGCCGCCCCCTCCGCCGCCGCCCGTCATCGAAGCGGTGATGGAGCCCGAGATCGAACCGGTGGAATTCAAAACACAGGACGTTGAAGCCGACGATCCGATCATCGCCGACCTGGCTCCGCCCAAACCCGTTGCACCCGCGACCCCGCCCCCTCCGGCTCCTAAGCCGCCGCCGCCTCCGCCCGTAGATGCGCCACCGCTGCTTTTCGCCGAGCGTATGCCCGTTTTCGGTACCCCTTGCTTCGACCTGAAGGGGGATGAGCGAAAGATGTGCTCCGACCGGGCCCTGCTCACCTTTGTGCAGTCGCGCGTAAAGTACCCCACCATGGCGCGGGAAAACGGCATCCAGGGGCAGGTCGTCGTTTCGTTCATCGTGGAAAAGGACGGTACCATTTCGGAAGTCACGCCCCTGCGCAGAGTCGAGGGCGGTTGTACCGAGGAAGCCGTGCGGGCCATAAAAGCCATCAATGAAGTGGGGGAGCGGTTCAAGCCCGGCATGCAGGGCGGCCGCGCCGTGCGGGTCAAGTTTAACCTGCCGGTGAAGTTCTCGCTGAACTGAAAAGTTTCAAGTTGCAGGTTAGAAGTTGCAGGTTGTAACAACGCAAAAGGCCGCCCCCGAAGGAGCGGCCTTTTAGCGGTCTGGACGAGACTCGAACTCGCGACCTCCGCCGTGACAGGGCGGCATTCTAACCAACTGAACTACCAAACCAATAGTCTTGCATTTTGGGCGAATCACCGCGTTTCGGTGACCGTTTTCCCTAATGCAGCGCAAATATACGCGTGTTGAATCGACCCTTGCAAGCGTTAGCGGGTAGTTAATAGGATTTTCTTTGGGTGGGTTTTGTAGAGGGTTGAGAATCAGGGAGGAAGCATGCTTATTTTTCCATGCTATTTCCAAGGAAGTGGAAGGGTAGGGGAGAAAATAGAAAATATCCCGCCGCTACCGGCTTTATACCTCGAGTGGCATACGTCTGATCCGTTCTCCCGTCAGCCGGTACACCGCGTTGGCGATCGCCGCGCCGATCGGCCCCATCGGCGGCTCACCGACCGCGCCGGGCGCATCGTCATTCTCCAGTAGCAGCACGTCGATCTCGCGGGGGGCATCTTTGATCAGTGCCATTTCGTAGGCACCGTAAATGACGGGCCGCAGTGAGCTGTTTTTCACTTGCATCCGCTCGTACAGCACCGCGCTCATGCCCATGATGATGCTGCCTTCGCATTGGGCGCGCACCTGGTCGGGGTTGATAACCAGGCCGGGGTCGAGCACGCAGGTAACCTTTTCTACCCGAATGCGGCCATCTTGCAGCGAGACCTCGGCGACGTGGGCGCAGGGCGTACCCGTATCCGTACTGCAGGCAAAACCCATGGCGCGTCCGTCAACCGCATCGTTCCGGTAACCCGCCCGTTCGGCGCAGGCGGCAATCACTTTGGCCATCCGCACGTCTTCCTTGCTATCGGTCAGGTGATCCAGCCGAAAGCCGACGGGGTCTTTGCCGGCGTGTCCGGCCAGCTCATCCATGAAGCTTTCGACGGCGAAGGTGTTGGCCAGCAGACCGAGCCCCCGCCACCAGCTGGTCGCAAAGGGTAGCCTCACCCGCCAGCTCACCGCCCGGTAATTCGGGATGCCGTGGTAATGGATCATGCCGCCGCGCCAAGCTCCGAGGTCCGCCCCGATCAGCGTTTTCAACACGCCCGGTAACAGGGGAGAGCCGTACATCACGTCGCCGCTGGAGATGTCGTGCGACAGGGCGGCGATGCGACCGTCGGGTGTAAGCGTCGCCTTGAGCACGTTGTGCGTCGGCGGCCGGAAAGTGTCGTTCTGGAATTCCTCTTTGCGGGTGAAGAAGCATTTGACCGGTTGGCCGACGGCCCGGGAGAGCACGGCGGCTTGCATGGCGTTCGGCGTGTGCAGCCGCCGCCCGAAGCCGCCGCCGAGGTAGGTAGGCTGAATGACGATCGCGTCTTCCTTCATGCCCAGGCGCTCGGCAACCTCCCGGCGGGTGTGATCCACGACCTGGGTGGAAATGTGAATGGTCGCGCCGTCCGCCCGCACGTCCGCCACCGCGCCGCTGGGTTCGAGCTGGGCGTGGGCGCCGATGGGGGAGAAGTATTCAGCCGTGATCAGGCCGGGCGCATCGTCTTTCAGCATCCGTTTAGCCTTCCCCTCTTTCTGGATCTCGATGGCCTTGCCCTTGCCGACGCGAATGGCCGCCTCTACGTCGAAGGTGTCCCAACTCCGGTCGTTCTTCCAGGTGGCTACTATCTTTCGTTTGGCGTTTTCCGCCTCGACGTAGGAAGTTGCGATGACGCCGACGAAGTCCTTCTCCGTCACGATCCGCACCACTCCCGGCATTCCCTCGGCGGCGGAGGTGTCGGCACCCTTGAAAGTACTGGCCAGGCCGTCGGGCCGTACAATGGCCCCGTAAAGCATCCCCGGCAGGCTGACGTCCATACCGAAGATGGGCGCGCCGATAACCTTTTCGCGCAGGTCCACCCGGGCCACGGGTTTACCCACGAAGCGATAGTCTTTGGCCGGTTTAAGCGGCGGCACGTCGGGCACCTCCCAGTTACCCGCCCGGGCGACCACTTCGCCGTAGGTGACGGACAAGCCGCCGCCGGAGATGACACCGTCGGCCGCGGAAAGCGTACTTGCCGCGACGCCCGCTTGCCGCGCCGCTTCGTTGATCAGCATCACCCGCATGGTGGCGGCGAGGTCCCGCAACGGTCCCCACAGGCTGGCGGTGGTGGAGCTGCCGCCGGTGCCGAATTTGTCGATCGGGCCACTGTCCGTCGCGGCCGGGATAACGTCGATTTGCGTTACGTCCACCGCCAGTTCCTCGGCCGCGATCTGGGCCAGGCCGGTGAAAATACCCTGGCCCATTTCCATCTTGGGGCAGCGAAAGATCACGCGGTTGGCCGTCGTGATCTCGAACCACAGTAGCGGATCTTCCGTGTTGCCGTCATAGGATTGCACCGAACCGTCGATCCGCTCGGCGATCTTCCGGCGAATGGGTGCGCAGTACGCCGTACCGACGAGCAGGCCGACGCCGACGGTGGCGCGGACGAGGAATTTACGGCGGGAGGAGGAGGTAGGGTTAGGCATTATCGCGCGTGATTACAGTAGAGTATCCGGGTTATACTCCCTGGCATTTAGTGTTGAGGTGGTTGGTGGAAGGGGGCGGGTGGGAGGGCATTCGCCCGCTACCCGCCACTAATTTCCGCCGCCCGGTGGATGGCTTTCCGCATCCTGTAATAGGTCGCGCAGCGGCAGACGTTGACGATGTTGGCGTCGATGTCATCGTCCGTGGGGTTGGGGATTTTGTTGAGCAGGGCCGCCGTCGCCATCATGAAGCCCGGCTGGCAGTAGCCGCACTGCGGGACGACCATTTCCGTCCACGCCTGCTGCACGGGATGGAGGTTGTCGCCCTCCGCCAAACCTTCGATGGTAGTGATGGTTTTGCCTTCCGCATATTTCAGCGGGAAGGCGCAGGAGCGCACCGCCATTCCGTCGACGTGGAGGGTGCAGGCACCGCAGGCGGCTTTACCGCAGCCGAACTTGGTGCCCTTCAGGTCGAGCGTATCGCGGACGACCCATAGCAGCGGGCTGTCGGGGTCGATGTCTACCGTGACGGGGCGGTTGTTGATGGTAAAGGTAGTAGGCATGGGAAGTGGGAAGTATGGAAGCGGGAAGTAAGGGCGATGCGATTTAGTCGGCGGTTTGTGGAATCGGCGCGCCGGCGGCGGCCCATTCTTTCACGGCGGTAATGTAGGCTTGTTTGCTGACCGGCGGCTTTTCGCGGGGAACGCCCTCGTCGTCCACGCCGGGGTTCCAGGCCCAGAGTACGAGTTCGTCTTCGGTGAGGTGCCTGACGATGTCGTCGAGGGATTTGCCGCCGTTGCGGTCGGGGTCGAGCATCTGGCGGGCGATTTCCGTGCGGGTTTTGCCTTCCCAGGCCATCTCGCGCGGGGCGAGGTGCCAGTGCGGCGCGCCGGGAACGCCGGCGAAGTCGTTATTCTCCGGGCGGTGGCAAGTCGCGCACTGCAAAGCGGCGACCCCGTGGCCGTCGATCCCCCGCTGGACGTTGAAGTTGTGAGTATGGCTGTCTTCCCCCTGCCGTGGCCGGTCGCCGCTCGGGTGGCAGTTGACGCAGCGTTTGTGGGTAAGCGCGCTCATCATCACGTCGAAAGGCGTGGATTCCGGCGCGGTAGTAGTGGCTGTCATCGCCAGACCGGTAAGGGTAAGCGCGACGAGTACAAAACCGGTGAGGAGGATTTTCATGGAGGTGGAGGTTGCCGGTAGAAGCTTAGGTGCAACGAAATTGTTCTACTGGTGGCGCGTGTTTCTTCGGTCGAATGGCCTCCGGCCCGAGCAGAGACGTTCGGTGGCCGAACGTCGCCTTGGATACTCGGGCCGGAAGCCACTCGACCGTAGCCGGGTGCCTTACGGTGAAAACATGCAGGGGTTAGTGTTGCCTTTGAGCGGAACTTCTTGCGCGATGGTTTTGCGCCTGACGAAGTCGGTGCAAAACCATTGCGCAAGAAGTTCCGCGAATCCCCGTTTGCAATCCGTTAACAAGAATTCAACGTCCATTGGCGCAAAACTTGCGTTCCTACGTTGATCTTTGCATCATCGACCGGTTAAATAACCCTTACTTTTGCGGTCGTAAATTTTTCACCACGAATAAAACGATTCATTATGACTAAGCAAATTCTCTCCTTCGTCGCCGTGTTCGCCCTGGCCTTTTCCGTATTCTCCTGCCAGTCCGGTGGTAACGACGCCGTTCGCGACGCCGCCCGCCAGACCGTGGAGACGGTAACCCCGCCCGCCGCGCCCACCGCCCCTAACCCCCAGAGCGTCGCCGTTCCTTCCGGCCCCGTGACCACCGTTCAGTTTGAAGAGAACGGCAGCTTCGACTTCGGTACCGTAACCGAGGGCGAAATCGTCAGCCACACGTTCAGCTTCACGAACACCGGTTCCGAGCCCCTGATCATTTCCGACGCCAAGGGCAGCTGCGGCTGTACCGTTCCTTCCAAGCCCACCGCCCCCATCGCTCCCGGTGAGGACGGCGAAATCACCGTTCAGTTCAACTCCAAGAACAAGAAAGGTGCCCGCAACCAGAAGGTGACCGTTACCGCTAACACCAACCCCGCCCAGAGCTTCATCTACCTGACCGGTACTGTGAACCCCGACCCCAACGCCGTTACGCAGTAACCGTTGCATGGCAAATTGCACGCTGGCGCCCCGCTCATTTGATTGAGCGGGGCGTTTTGCGTTTACGGTCAGCAGTTAAGGGTTGCTCAACGGGGACAACTGACAACCATTCACCACTTCGAAACGTCCTACTTTCACAACCACCAGCAACACCATGCCCATCCTCCGCCGCGTCAACGATTTCCTGTCGTTGGTCAAGTTTTCCCACACCATCTTCGCGTTACCTTTCGCGCTGCTCGGGTTCTTCCTGGCGGTACTGGATGCGGAAACCCTGCGGTGGGAACAACTTGTACTGGTGGTGCTTTGCATGATCTTCGCCCGCTCGGCCGCCATGGCCTTCAACCGCTGGCAGGACCGCGACATCGACGGGAAAAACCCGCGAACCGCCGTCCGCGAAATACCCGCCGGTGTGATCTCCAGCCGGTCTGCCCTGGGGTTCATCTTCCTTAATTCGGCACTGTTCATTTTCTGCGCGGGTTGGCTGAATTCCCTTTGCCTGATCTTGTCCCCCGTTGCCCTGATCGTCATCCTGGGCTACAGTTATACCAAGCGTTTTACCTACCTGTGTCACTTTGTACTGGGACTCGGCCTGGCCCTGGCCCCGATCGGTGCCTACCTCGCCGTCACGGCCCAGTGGGCGTTGCTCCCGGTGCTCTACGGAATCGTGGTCTTACTCTGGGTCGCTGGTTTCGATATCATCTATTCCCTGCAGGACGAAAGTTTCGATCGCCACGAGCGGTTGTTCTCGATCCCCGTGCGCCTCGGTACCGTCAACGCGCTGCGGTTGGGCCGTATGCTGCACCTGATCTGTGCCGGTACGCTGGTCTTTGCCCTCTGGTACCAGTCGGGTTGGTATCCGCAATTCGCCTGGCTCAGTTTTCTGGCCGGGGGCGTGTTTCTGGCTTGTCTCCTTTACCAGCATTCGCTCGTCAGGCCGGGAGACTTGAGTAAGGTCAATTTGGCATTTTTTACGACCAATGGTGTAGCCAGCCTGGTCTTCGGGACGCTTTGTATCCTCGATATTTATGTCTAACCGGACACCGCCGCAACCCGAGCGCTGAGCCCATACGACTTGTTGATCGGGTAGACTCCAAATTTGTACCCGGAGAGCCGGGCATCCGCTTGCGCTCGGGGAGCTGGAAGCCCGGTAATACTAAAAACGCTACGTCCGGGTCTTCATCGCCGCGGCAACCTCCGCGCCCAAATACCGGTCGATCCACCCATGAAATAAATAGATCGCCGGCGTCATCATTACCGCCACGAGAAATTTGAAGGCGTACTGCACGGTCGCTACGGCAAGCAGGCGCGACCACGGCCACGGCTCGATCACGCCACCAAAGAGTTCCGGACCCAGCTTAAAGGCGACGAAGAGCACCACGAAACTATCCACCAGCTGGCTGATCAGGGTCGATCCCGTTGCCCGCAGCCACAGCCATTTCTCCCCGGTCGATCTTCTGATGCGCTGAAAGACGAATACGTCGGTCAGCTGTGCGACGAGGAAGGCCGTCACGGACCCGACGATGATGAAAAGCCCCTGCCCGAAGGTGACCCTGAAGGCGGCTTGGCTGTCCGGCACCCCTTCGTTCACCGACTGGACCGTCCACCAATCCGCCGGAGAAAGCTGAATAGCGGCGTAGATCATCACAAAAGCGTACAGGATCAGTCCGACCGTTAGGTAACTGAGCAACTTTACGCCGCGATTGCCGTAGTACTCGTTCAGCAAGTCCGTCATCACGAATACGACCGGCCAGAGAAGTACACCGGCCGAGAACTGCAACGCACCGGTTTCTCCGAACAGATTGAAGTTCCAGGGTTCGCTTCCGAGGGTATCCTCAAGGGCGAAAATTTTTACGCCGATCAGTTCAGCCACCAGGGCGTTGGCGATGAAAAAACCGGATAGAATGACGAACAGTCGCGTGGGACGATGAGTGACCACGTCGATGTTATCTCCGGCAGGAATTTGAGATGGATTCATTACGTCCGGTAAAGATATAATTCAGAAATTCGAGAAATTTATAATTTCGGTAAAGCTGTATTTTCTTTTCAAGGTAAAATTTTTAAGGTATTAGCGTGGTGTTGGCACAGCTTTTACGCAACGAGAAGCAAGAAGGGTATCGTGTAGAAATGTCAGGCTCGGGCTGCTGGACACCAGTTCCGTTATTTTAGTTTTGCGGCATTGCTTCTGCAGCTTAAAACATGATCCGGTTTTTTGACTCCTTGACGCAAACGTTCGCCGGGTAGATCAGCGTCTGTTATCTTACGACCACTAATACTCGTGAAAACAGCTTTCCATTTTACGGGTAATGTCGCGCCGGCGGCTATCCATCGGTAAAGACATCTTACCCCTGTTGGCCTGAAAACCCTGATTACAGACATGCGCTTCGGAATTATTTTGCTATTCGTTGTTTTTGCTACCGCGTTGGGAGCTCAGAATTACAACTCCCGGATACACCATAGAGTAACGGTCGGGGATACCAATCAGCTGCATCAGCTCATCCTTTTGGATTACAGCAAGCTGCTGGGGGTTGCTATGGATATCGATGACGACAATATCTACTTCAGGTTGCGTAGCTCGGTGGAGGTATCCGTTATCCCCCTCGAACAACTACGTTTCATGGGCATTTTTGTCACCGATACTTTTGTCGGGCTCAGCAATGTATCTACCATCGGCATGTCTGACCTGACCTACGAACGTACCGCCCTGCCGTACGAATCCGGCGGGCAGTTACGGGTGATCAGTCTGCTCTACGCCACGGCGGAATGGAACCTCAACGAGAACATCCAGTTGGGAGTCGGCCTTGCCGGTCCGTTGGGCATCCTCGCCACGCAAAACCTTCGTTTTACCCTTGGCCGCAATGTTCACGTAGGCTTAAGTAATCAGTTGCTCAACGTATTTCTGTTCGACGCAAACGCCCTGCTCGGAGATACCCATTTGATGCTCACAATCGGGAGCGAACGGCGATTTTTCAATCTCGGAACGGGCATTTTGTTCAACACCGACTCATTTGACAGCGGCAGCTCCTGGGGTCACCGCATGGCCGTGGGCGGCAGGGTGGGCAAGAAGTGGCACCTTTACAGCGAGCTGCTGATGGTACTCAGTGAAAACCAGGGGAGATTTTCTTCGTTTCGCAGTCTCACACTACTTCCCACCGTTAACGGAAGTCTCGCTATCCGGCGGCATCGCTGGCGGTTCGGGTTGATGACCGTCGTGCTCGATGAACGGAATTTTTTTCCGCCGCCGATTCCTTATGTCGGCTACACTTACTACTGGGGACGAAAACCTGGACCATAGCGAGTAGGCTCGCCAGGTAGCCCGTCCCGGTGCATCGTAATGTGCTTACCAAAGAGAACCGGGCCTAAAACGCTACACCTCCGATTTTGGTAAATTCGGCAAAAAGTCCGTTAAGTCGCTCCAGTACCGAGCCGTTGTGCGTATTAATTATCGCGCGGCCGTCGATGCTTTTTACCCGCGTCAGTTCCCCCATGGTACCGGTGGTGAACACTTCGTCGGCAGTGTAGAACTCGGTCAGTGAAAGGCGCTTTTCGTAGGCGGGGATGTTGTTACCGGCGCACAGTTCAAGGATGGTGGCGCGGGTGATGCCGGGCAGGCAGTAATCCGCGTGGGGGGTGTAAACGATGCCGCGGCGGATGGTGAATACGTTCACGCCGTTGGCTTCTGCGACGTATCCGTCTTTGTCCAGCATGATGCCCGCATCGGCTCCGGCATTGTTTGCTTCGATCTTGGCCAGGATATTATTGATCAGGTTGTTGTGGTGGATCTTGCTGTCGATACTCATCGGACTGTTGCGGCGCACGGAGCTGGTGGCGAGTTTGATGGCGGGTGGGTATACGGGCGGTTTGTGCTCGGCCACCACGATCAGGGTGCATCCGGCCTGGTTCAGCCGGGGATCCATCCCGGAGGTGATCTTGCGACCACGGGTCAGGGTCAGCCGGATGTGTACGCCGTCGTGCATTCCGTTGGCCCGCAGGGTTTGAAAGATGGCGTTACTCACCTCATCCCGGGTCGGGATGCCGGCAAACATCAGGGCGTGGGCGGAGTCGAAGAGCCGGTCGAGATGGGCCTCCAGGGAAAATACGCGGCCACTGTATACCCGCAGCCCTTCCCAGACGGCGTCGCCTCCCTGCACCACGCTGTCGAACACGCTGATGCCGGCCCGGTCACGGTGCAATAGTTCCCCGTCTATGTAAACCTTCAAATCTTTATTGGCGGGATTAAATTGTTGTAGCATGGTGGGGCTGATTTAGTCCGGCATCGATCGACCTTCAGGTTACTTGTGTTATGTACCGTACAATTTAGCGGCGCGAGCGCGGGATGCAAAGAAAGCTATTCTGAAGAAATTCCAATTTCTCTCCGGGTAAAGGTTTTGAAGCGAAGCCATTGTCGCTAACGCAGCGCAACGGCCAGCATCGCTTCGTAGGCGGGTTGGCAGGCGCGCGCAATGGCGGACATTTCGGGGCTGAGGTCAAACGGTTTTTTCCGGTACGGCCGGAATCCGCTACTGCGGTGCACGTTGGCGTACCAGTGGGAAGCCCAGACGCCGTCTTCGGGCCGGGCACCGGCTTCCCAGTTCAACATGGCTTCAGAAAAAGGTATGTCAAGCCGGCCGCACAACGACCGGAGCACGCCGACGGGATTCTTCAGCAGGAGCCTGGCGTCCAGCACCGCAGCGAGTTTTCCGGATTCCCGGAGGCGTTGAAATAGTGCATACTGCTGGGGAATACCGATGTCGGCGGCGGTCACCTCGTTTATAACCTTATTAAACGAGGTAAGAATGGCCCGGGGATCACGGATCAGCAGCACGTTGTCCATCCGGTCCAGAAAGCTCAGATCGAGTTCGACCAGGTGGTGGGTCATTTGCTTGAAAAACACGATCGGCTTACCGTATTCCTTGCCGAGCATCCGCTGAACCACGGTCTCGCCGTCTCCTTCCTGACTGGCAATGATGGCCGCGCGGCCGGGGTGTTTGGCCGCAGTGGGTTGGCGTAAGAGGTAGTGAGCGTACAGGGGCTCGTCGACCACCCGGGCGTCTTTCCGCTGCGCAAGACTGTACAGGAGGGCGGTGCTGATGTTGCGGGGGGAGGACCATAGATTGATCCTTTTCGTGGTGGTCGGTTCCAAGATGTTACTGGCGAAACGGGTCAGAGAAGCGTGGATCGACAAGCACCGTTTCGTCGGTCGTCATATTCAGGAAGTCGATCAGGGCCTGTTTTTGTTCTTCGGAGAAATTCATTTTGAGGGGAGCTCCATCGGTGTCTTTAAGCTGCCGGCTGAGGTTGTGGTGCCCTGCGATGCCTTCGCTGTAGTGATCGATCACTTCCCGTAAGGAATCGAAACGGCCGTCGTGCATGTACGGTCCGGTGAGAGCGACGTTGCGCAGGAAGGGGACTTTGAAGAGGGCGTTTTGGGAGAAGCTGCCGGTGAGTTCTCCGACGCCTTTATCGGCGTACACCTCTGCCAGGCCGTTATTGGCAATGTTCACGTTGGGCTTACCCATTTGACGGCCGTGGCAGGAAGAACAGTTTTGGTTGAAGAGGCGGTGCCCCAGGCGCTCACTTGCCGTAAAACCACCGAAATTGCCGGAGTTGACGATGGCGGCGTCCGCCATTTTGTCGAAGCGGGTGTTCATCGAAACGATGCTGCTGGTGAACTTCTCCAGGGCCAGGGTGATGCGATCGTGGGTGAGATCGGTGGTTCCGAAAGCCTTCATGGTCAGGATCTGGTACATTTCCAGTTGCTTCAGGTCGTTGGATAACTCGTGGAGGTCACGCCCCATCTCGCGTTCGTCCTGAATGGTGGCTTCGCTTTGCTCCTTGATGGTTTCGGCGCGCTCGTCCCAGAAAAATTTAACGGTACCGGTAACGCGGGCCTGAACACCATCGGGGGAACTGCCGTAACCGCTGATGACCGGCGTGAAGGAAGGCACCGAGCCCAGGGCGATGGAGTTGCGCTTTGTGACCTGGCCGTTGATGCCCATACTGAAATCGACATCGTCCGAAAAAGCGGCGCTTTGTTTGTGGCAGGAGGCGCAACTGGTTTCTCCGGTGGCGGACAGGCGGGTATCGTAAAACAGTACCCGACCGAGCAGCGCTTTGCGGGCGTCGGAGGAAGTTTGGTCGATGCGGCTCAGGTTGG
>ENA-ORXT01000596-ORXT01000596.1-marine-metagenome-genome-assembly--contig:-NODE-596-length-55792-cov-9.619079_pt1 | contig 55792 bp, 45 predicted proteins | sample MGYA00237868_ERZ511482 | MGnify/ENA metagenome assembly ERZ511482 | reverse complement strand
TGCATTGAGTCCAAACGGGGCTTGGGATTGGTTGTTGTGCGGAGAAGGTTTGTTTGAATCATCCATTGATCTACACTCCTATTGGTGAGTTTTAGTATATCAACGGAGTATTCGATGGGCAACAATAAACTGTAAATAATGCCAGTATAAAATTTGCCTGGAGAAACGTGATTGCGGATACATTATCGATTTAAGACTCGCAGAATGTATCTAAGTACAGATTTGGCCGCTGACTCTGCTATGCGATGCCAAACCCATGAAATTAGTCTGCACATAAATAGGAGATGAGTATGCGTAAGCTTGTAGTTATCGATCTGACTACTGCGAATATAGAATTGTTCGAATCATACGAAAGAAAGGTCCTACCACTACTCAAGCAATACAACGCGGAACTAGAGCTAAGTGTCCGTTCCATTGATGGGTCTACTGAAACACACGTTCTGTACTTTCCTGATAGCCTATGCTTTGAGGGGTTTCTTTCTGACCCCGTCAGAACAGCGTTGGCAGAAGATTGGAAGCGTACCGGTGTGATATCGATAATTTCAGATGTGGAGCAAGTCGACTATCTTTAAAATGTAGTGCGCCATTTTTCATAATGTTATACGGCGTTTTTTAAAGTCCGAATTCTGCCATTGCCAATGGTAATTGCTCAAATCCCACAACCTGTTTTGCATGCATACCAGCGCTAATAGCCGCATCTACATTCATCTGATTGTCATCGAAAAATAAAATCTCTGATGCCGAGACGCCAAGTTTTGCAATAACGTGTTCAAACGCTTCGGCATCTGGTTTTACTTTTCCCATTATATGAGAGGCGAAATGAAAGTCGAAAACATTGTTTAGCTTCATTTCGTTCATCTTACGCTCCCAATGAACGGTGTTGGAGTTAGAGAAAAGTGCCGTTTTGTATTTAGGCCGTAGAGTTTGTAGGAATTCAATCGCGCCCTTGTAGGGGCCGATAGGTAGCTGGATAAAGTAAGCTAGGAATTCTTCACTGCTTACAGATAAAGATAGTTCATCGACTATCCTATTGGCAAACGTGTCTTGATCTATTTTTCCTGCCTCAAAAGCACGTGGCGCCTCCGATGTTAGCCATTTCTCCCACACGGCTTCAGATGTTTGATCTGCGCCTATCCAATCTTTGTGGATAGGAGTGCCTCGCAGCTCTACTATAACGCCGCCAAGGTCAAAAACTAAATGAGAAATTTTTGTAGTCATGTCGTCTTTACTCTAAGTCTAAAATCAAGTTCCACAAAACGTTGCCTGCACAACTTCATTCTCAGCTGGTGGCTCCGCAAACACCTCACAACCCGATTGCTCTTTATAAGGATTTGCTAACACGGTTATTAGTTTTTCCATAGGCACATAATCGTTTTGTATAGCCGCCTGGATTACTTGCTCAATTCTATGGTTGCGAGGTATGTACGCAGGATTACTGCTCTGCATTAAGGCTTGGCGATCGGACGTTGTGGCGGATTCCTTCGACTGCCTTGTACGCCAAGACTCAAGCCAAGTGCTCATGAGTTCTTTGTGTTCGCCAAAAGGCTCGAGCAATGCGTTGTCGCTAGTTTGTGTTGCGCTCTCAAGTGAGCATGTGCCAAGACTGCGAAATGTATTCGTAAAATCAACTTTTGCCACTTCCATGCATTTGAGTAGTGATGCTATTAATTCAGTATCTTCTGCATCAATTTCATTGGTCGTGTCCGTCGATATTAAGCCCAGCTTATTTCTAAAGCGTTCTAGATGCTTGAGTGCATACACTTCAGGGTAGGAATCAATAACAGTCTGTGCGGCCTCCACTGATTTCTCGGCATCGTCATCGATAAGAGGCAAAAGGCATTGGGCAAGGTTTGCCATATTCCACTGAGCTATCGGTGGTTGATTCTGATAGGCATAGCGATTGTTATGATCAATGGAGCTAAAGATGGTCTCTGGATGATAGGTATCCATAAAGGCACAAGGGCCGTAGTCAATCGTGATGCCGGCAACGGATGCGTTGTCTGTGTTCATAACGCCGTGTATAAAGCCGATAGATTGCCACCGTGCAACAAGTGAAGCTTGCTTTTCCATAACGGCTTGTAACAAAGCGAGTGCTGGATGTTCGGTCTTGCGCGCGTTGGGATAGTGCCGATCAATGATGTAGTCAGTGAGTAGTTTTATAGTGTCGATGTCGCCTCTTGCGGCGAAGAACTGAAATGTTCCGACCCTGACGTGGCTTTCTGCAACCCGCGCTAAGATTGCACCAGGCAACATGGTTTCGCGGCGCACAGCATCGCCAGTACTCACCGCCGATAGTGCACGAGTGGTTGGTACACCAAGCGCTACCATCGCCTCACTGACAACGTATTCACGAATAACCGGCCCAAGGGCTGCACGCCCGTCGCCATTACGCGAGTAGGGGGTGGGGCCCGCACCTTTAAGTTGAATATCGAAACGGGTGCCGTGTTGATCGAGTACTTCGCCCAATAAAACGGCTCGACCATCACCCAACTGTGGCACCCAATTTCCAAACTGATGGCCAGCGTAGGCCATTGCTATGGGGTCGGCGCCTTCGGGGAGTGTGTTACCAGCCAGTACAGAGATACCGTTTTCTGACTGTAGGGCATCAACTGATAGATTAAGCTGTTCTGCCAGAGCCGTGTTTAACTTGATTAGACTTGGTTTAGATACCGCTGTAGGCTGCTGCCGACTGAATAGCTTGTCGGATAACTTGGCATAGGTATTATCAAACTTGAAATCGGGTAACTGGGTCATAACGACATCGGATTGGTAGAGTTAGTCATCCTAGTATACCTGCTTACTCCAAAGACCCTTCGTAGCGTACGATCAAGCCAGTTTTTAGCGGGCCTAAGAGCTCAACAGAAAAATGCATTCGATTATTTTGAACATACTCTCGCGCATCGCTAATGGGCAGCAACCAGGTCGGAATTGGAATGCCAAGACAAGAACCGCTGAGCACATTCATGTGCATTGCCTCATCGAAGATGGGAAGCTGTAGAGCAAATTTCAATAGCCCAAATTGTTCTTGAATTGTAGCGCCGTCAACGTCGAAGGAATTAGTGGGGATAGTGCTTAGAGTAGAGCGAAAAGTTTGTCCGTCAAAGTCACGGTCCCAAATTTCTGAGTCTCCAACTCGCGTCTTAGTTACCTGTACTGGTATGTTGTCCCGAGCTGCAGGAAAGCGAAATACCCATGCAATCAATTTTCCTATGGGTGAGGTTCCACGAGTGACCTTCGCGGTTCCAGTGAGTATTTTCCTGTCGACGAATCTGTGTGTCTGTCGTAGTGGTTCAGGTAACTTTTCCCAGTCTTTGTTAAGCGATGTTTTAAACAGATAATTAAACTCATTTGTATGCTCTGTTGTCGTCACATCAATATCTTGCATTGCATCTACATATTTTTTCAAGGGCAATTCAGAAATGCAGGCGCGCGCACCTGGTTCGATCATGCTGATATTACGAATTATCGCCCGTGCTGCAATAGTAGGCACATACGGACCATAACTTGGCTCAGCTTTTAACGTCCAAGTGGCTTTAAAAAATTTATCTGCGTCTGTCGCTAAGGCACTTGTAGGACAGCCAGTGATCTCTACTAACATACCGCCACGATCACTGCCAAATGGTGTAATAAGATTAGCAAGAAGTCTGAGTGGTTTTATAAACTTCGTCAGCACTGGTAGCCAGCTGCGTCGCCTTAGGGAGCCTAGCCATTGAAGTGACTTGTGCATAATCGGTACGGCAAGGCCTCCACGAAACAATACCGTTCTTGCATTGAAGTGCTCGGGAAATAAAACAACATCGGCAGTGGAAATAAGATTTGCTTCACGCGTGATATGTTGTCCAATTGATTTTCTAGTAGGTTCTGACCAACCTTTGCATTTAACCCAAGCACCTTCACGCCAGAAATCAACCGGGTTTCCCACTTGAGCCAGAATGGCTTGCATAACCGAATTCCCTTGGGGTGCACGACTACCAGGAAATATACTACTCTCGATTTTCTCAATGGTGGAAAACTGAGATTGCATTGCGCTAACGGCTGCGCCCGATAGAGCTGGTGTGCTCGATGCGCCTGACAATGCAAACCGGTTATGTTTTTTTGCTAAGTTATCAAGCGTCACGATGCCCTGTGTGAAGTTACCATCGTCACTTAAGTCAAGGTAGTGCGCATCGCAGCTAAGCGCGGTGAGTGCAACGCGATATTTTTGATCGTCATCGCCGTATGATTGAAATGGGCCGGCGGCATCAACGACAACGTCCACATTGAGGCTTGCTATCCGATGCAGATCGGTATTGATGTTCAATTGCAATGGCTTGGCATCATTATGAAGGCAAAACTGCTCGGCCTTTTTTATCTGACGACCTGCAACTATCACAGCGTGTCCGTCACGCAATAACAGTTCACATAGCCTACCGCCGAACTCACCGTAGCCACCAATGATGAGTACGCGTAGTGAGCCAGCCATGTTAAATTTCGCTGTATCAGGCGTAAAAATATGCGGGCTATTCAATTTTTCAATGCCTTTTTTGCACGTGTAAAATTTGTATCAATCGCGTTAATTGGATTGGCTGTTAAGCCAGAACCCAGCGACGTTACAATCTTTGCAGAATATGGTAATTTTGATACTGGTTCAAAAAAAGTATCTCTAAGCGTGGGCAAGATACGGCTATCGGATTGATAAAAGGGTGTCAGTAGATAACTGGCTGCTTGATAAAGTCGAACATGGTTGCGGCGCATTCGAGCATAGAGTGCGGCATAGTCGGTGTGTTGATCATGGCAGTTCATGGCTTGTGTCAGCGCTAACGAATCCAGTAATGCCATATTCGCACCTTGGCCAAGTTGTGGGCTAGTGGCGTGCGCCGCATCACCAATAAAGACAATGCCTGATGCGTAGGGTTTGGATAAGGTGTGGTGGGTGTAAGTTGCATGCGTAAGTTGATCTACGTGTTCGATCTGTTTAAGTAACCCTTTAACATCTGGCCATTGTTTAATAACACGGGCTTTCCAAGCGTCGAGTCCTGTGGCTTTAAAATCGGAATAGTCATCTCCCTTTATACTCCAAAATAATGTTGCTAAAGACTTATCTTGGCCTGGCAAGTTCCCACATGGCAGTATGCCGATCATGACGTTAGCGCCTTGGTAGCGTTGTTCTAGCCGTGTTTTATTAAAACGCTCGTCGTTAAGTTCTACTGTGGTCCATAAAGCGCCATAGGGTAATATATTATGGCTACTAGATAACCCAGCATGTTCAACTAGTTTGGATCGAGATCCTGATGCATCAACAACCAGGTCATAATGTTTGTTGAGTGTTATACCGTTGTTGCTGACGAGCTGAATGGTGGTTTTGTTTTTATCAACCGCTGCAGACACGAACGTGCCATAAATGGTTTCTCCGGTAACAACTTGTATGTCGCGTGCTTTAGCTGCTTTAAAAAGAATATCGAACAAGGCCGCCCGATGTATCGCAACGCCGTAGAGTTCGCCATCATGCTTATCAGACAACACGCGATAATTAATATCCAATACCACTTTGCCAGCAGGCGCAACCCGGCCGAGCATGCCATCGATGCGTTGCCCTAAAGTTTCCGCTTGGTCGCGCAAGCCCCAGCGTTCCAATACGCGCAAGCCTGTGGGTTGTAGCATCAAACCAGAACCAACAGGACCCGGTTTATCGAACTGTTCATAAATCGTCACGTAATGACCTGCATCATGTAGTGCGATTGCAGCTGATAGTCCAGCTGGGCCACATCCTACAATGGCAATGTTCTTCAAGTTGATGCGCAAGCTAGCCAGTTTCATAGCCGTCCGCATCGAGACTGGGGTCGACACTGTTGATCATCTCTTCAGGTGTGGGTACTGCACTTAAATCGGTCGATGATGCTGGGTGCCACAACCGTGATCGAGCCATGGCTCTGGCATTTTGGAAATACACAGATTCAATGGCAACGCTAATGCAGCAAACAGGTTTGCTATCTTCCAGGGTGAATTGCTCAAGCAATGAGTGTTCTATCGATATCGTCGCGCGGCCAATAACTCTTAGAGCCTGTTCTATACCGGGTATAAAAAACAGCAACGCAATCCTTGGGTCACTCACTAAATTACTCAATGTGTCGAGCCGATTGTTACCGCGTCTGTCTGGAATGAGTATGGTTTTACTGTCAGCTATTGAGAATGCTTTGCCAGGTTCATCACCGCGTGGAGTGCAATCGACACCTTCATCGCCGACGGATGCGATCACGAAGAAACAAGAACGGCTCAGCCATTGACGATAAGCGTCGGTCAGTGTTGCACTCTGTTTTTTTATTGATGCAGATTTTGGTGCGTCGTAAAGCGCTTTTAACTGCGCAAGGCTAGTAATGGTAGATGCCATAGTGTTTGCTTGCGTGGTTCAGTTAAAAGCGCGTCGGTTATTAAGCTAACTGTTCAGCGTACTTGCGTGGTGTTCAAGATGATCTGCAATAAAGGATGCAATAAAGTAATATGAGTGATCGTAACCTCGTTGCATACGATAGTTCAGCGCTTGTTTGCTCTGTTCACATGCTGCTATAAACAATTCAGGTTTGAGCTGCTCTTCTAAAAACTGGTCGGAAGTGCCTGAGTCGATGAGTATCGATGCACCGCTAGCTTTGGATTTAACTAACTCAAGTGCATCGTACGCTTTCCAGCTTTCTTTATCATCGCCGAGATATGCACTGAAAGCTTTCTGTCCCCAAGGCACAACACTCGGTGATGTGATCGGCGAGAACGCCGATACGCTTTTATACAGATCAGGGTTTTTCAGATGCAAAGTCAATGCACCATGGCCGCCCATGGAATGGCCGGTAATGCCTTGCGCTGCTGCATCTGCTGGAAACTCTTTAAGCACGAGGCTTTGGAGCTCTTCTGTAATATATTGGTCCATCCGAAAATGCTTTGACCAAGGTGCTTGCGTTGCACTTAAGTAGAATCCAGCACCCTGACCAAGGTCGTAACCTTCATCGTCGGCAACATCATCACCACGTGGGCTTGTATCGGGTGCTATAACCATTAGTCCGTGCTTGGCTGCAGCCGCTTGCAAGCCAGATTTTTCCATCACGTTTGCCCAGCTGCAAGTTAAGCCGGATAAATACCAAACGACAGGTACTTTGCGCACTTTGGCCTGTGGCGGTGTATAGACGCCAAATCGCATTGAGCTATTACAAACGTCACTGTCATGGGTGTGCACCGAAAGCACACCACCATGACTTGCCCAGCTAGATTCTGTTTCCATTAGTACAACACCACGCTGCGAATGCTTTCGCCGGAGTGCATGAGATCGAACGCCTTGTTGATATCATCCAATGGCATGGTGTGTGTGATGAGCCGATCTATATCGATACGACCTTCCATGTACATATCAACAATTTTTGGAACATCGGTGCGACCACGTGCACCGCCAAAGGCAGAGCCTTTCCAAGTGCGTCCGGTGACCAGTTGAAAAGGGCGAGTACTGATTTCTTGTCCAGCGCCAGCCACACCAATGATGATGCTCTCACCCCAGCCTTTGTGGCAACATTCTAAGGCCGCTCGCATGACTTCAACGTTACCAATGCACTCGAAAGAATAATCAGCGCCGCCACCGGTTAGCTCTACTAAGTGGTCGACGAGATTGTCGCCATGATCCTTCGGGTTTACAAAATCGGTCATGCCAAACAGTTTGCCAGTGGCTTCTTTGTCAGGATTCGTATCAACACCAATAATTTGCTTAGCGCCGACCAGGCGTAACCCTTGAATAACGTTTAGCCCGATGCCACCAAGGCCAAAAACCACGGCTGTGGAATTAGGCTCAACATTGGCAGTAAACATCACTGCACCAATACCGGTGGTTACACCACAACCGATATAACAAATTTTGTCGAAAGGCGCGTCTTTACGCACTTTGGCTAAAGAGATTTCTGGCAATACGCTGTAGTTCGAGAAGGTTGAACATCCCATGTAATGCAACAACTTCTGACCTTTATAGGAAAAGCGAGATGTGCCGTCAGGCATAACGCCTTGGCCTTGGGTTGCTCGGACCTTTTGGCACAGGTTGGTTTTCGGGTTCAGGCAGTATTCGCATTCGCGGCACTCAGCAGTGTACAAAGGAATGACGTGATCGCCGACCTCAAGACTGGTGACGCCCGCACCAATTTCGACAACAACACCTGCACCTTCATGGCCCAATATGGCCGGAAAAGCACCTTCTGGGTCAGCGCCCGATCGAGTGAATTCATCCGTGTGGCAAATACCCGTTGCCTTCATTTCGACCAGAACTTCACCGGCTTGCGGGCCTTCAAGATCGACTTCAACGATTTCAAGCGGTTTGCCTGCTTCGAATGCTACGGCTGCCCGTGTTTTCATGGTCTGACCCTATAATTTGTGAGTTGGCTATCGTCCCATTCTCTCAATTAACGCCCAATTGCACAATTGCCGCGTTAGAAAAGTTGTGTGGCCTTATAATACTGGCAGACGAAAAGACCCATATAGAGACGAGAGACTTCATGACTGACATAGGTATTGGCATTATCGGCACGGGCTACATGGGAAAGCTACATTCAGTTGCGATGCATTCTGTGGCTACGGTATTCGACACACCGCTCAGGCCGGTCTGTGAAATGATCTGTTCAACCACTGAAGCTGGGGCTGCGGCCAAAGCGCACAGCTATGGATTTAATCGTTCTACACACGACTGGCGTGTGCTGGTGAACGACGAAAAGGTGGAAGCCATCGTCATTGCATCGCCTCAAGAAACGCACTTGGAAATTGCAAAAGCAGCGTTTGCTCTCGGTAAGCCGGTTCTGTGTGAAAAGCCATTGGGTGAGTCTTTGGCGCAGAGTAGGGAGATGGTCGCCGCCGCCGAGCAATCGGGTGTAATTAATATGGTTGGGTTCAATTACATCCGAACACCAGCATCTCAATTTGCTCGTCAACTGATCAGTAAAGGTGAGATTGGTGATGTGACTTACTTTCGCGGTGAGCACACAGAGGATTTTATGGCCGATCCTCAAGAGCCTGCCACGTGGCGAACACAAGGACGGGCTAATGGCACTATGGGCGATCTTTCTCCGCATATGATCAATGCAGCAATGGCCCTGGTTGGACCCATTGAGCGCTTATGCGCCGATATCGAAACGGTCCATGAAACACGGCCGTCAAAAGACGGTGAACAATCAGTGACCAATGATGATCATGCCCAATTCGTGTGCCGATTTGAAAGTGGCGTGATGGGTCACTTGTATTTTTCTCGTGTGGCGACCGGTCGTAAGATGGGTTACATCTATGAGGTGTTCGGCACTAATGGCGCTATTCGGTTCGATCAAGAAGATCAAAATGCAATTTGGCTCTACAAGCGAGAAGGCGATCCAGCTCAGCAAGGGTTTCGTAAGATACTCACCAACACAGATCATCCAGACTACGTGAATTTTTGCCTTGGGCCTGGTCACGGTACTGGCTATCAAGATCAAATTACCATCGAGGCGCGTGATTTTTTACAGGCAATACACACTGGAGAGGCGGTCTGGCCAACGTTTAATGACGGCATGATGGTGAACCAAGTGGTGGAAGCAGCTTGGGCATCGCACGACAAGCAAAGTTGGATCAATGTGAACACCCTATAACTGGCTATGAAAGAGGTATCAACACAAGCTGTGAAAAAAACGATAAGCGATGCCCATCGGCGCTTCGCTGTGGCACCAATGATGGAGCTTTCTGACCGGCATTTCCGTTATCTTGCCCGTCTGTTAAGCCGTCACAGTTTGCTCTATACCGAAATGCTGACCAGCAAAGCGGTTATCAATGGCGATAGAGACTATCTGTTAGGCACTGGCGACGTTGACCATCCAGTGGTATTGCAACTGGGCGGCTCAGACCCCATTGAAATGGCAGAAGCTGCGGCCATCGGTGAAAGCTGGGGTTACGACGAAATTAATATTAATGCCGGTTGCCCCAGCGATCGTGTTCAGTCAGGACGATTTGGTGCATGTTTAATGGCCGAACCCCATACGGTAGCTAATTGCGTTCGCGCTATGAAAAATGCGGTTTCTATTCCGGTAACCGTCAAGTGTCGGCTGGGTGTAGATCGCGACGATAGCTATGAAGCGCTCGAACAATTCGTGCGCATCGTAAGCGGCGCAGGTTGCGAGCATTTTATCGTACACGCTCGTAAAGCGTGGCTTGATGGTTTAAGCCCAAAAGAGAATAGAACGATTCCGCCGCTACGCTATCCCTATGTGTATCGACTGAAAGAGACGTTGCCCGATTTGCATATAACCATTAATGGTGGCATCGACACATGGGACGATGTTCAAACTCACTTGCAATACGTTGACGGTGTCATGTCTGGTAGAAAAGCGTATTACACGCCAGCGTTTTTAGGACGTGCAGATCAAGTCGTTTTCAGTGATTTAGCGCATGCGTATCCTGAAGCGGTTGATGCTCATGCATTAGCCAAAGTTGCGCGTGAATATGCGCTGTACACGCAAGGTTGGGTTGCGCAGGGGATTAAAGCAAGTGCTTTAACACGCCACATCGTTGCGCTGTACCACGAAGTCCCTGGTGCTCGTGCGTGGCGACGTCATATCAGTGAAAACGCGCCACGCACAGATGATGTTGTGCAAATGGTTGAAGATGCACTGCAACACGTACTGAACAGGCCAAGTGCTCAAAGCGCTTGAACATTATTAACGAAGGGTACGCTTACTAACATATGCACGGAAGAGTAGAAGCACCACACAGTAATCGACGTGACTTGCAGAACTTGCGTAAGTTGTCTGTGTATTTGTGGGAGTATCGTGGTCGCGTATTGCTTGCGCTGGGTTGTTTGGTATTGAGCAAATTGATGGTGGTGGCAGTACCTCTGTTGCTCAAAGAAATCATCAACACGCTGGATTCTGGTACAGAGGAATCATTGGCGGCAATTAATAGCTCTAGTGTTTTATTAGTTGCGCTCGGCTTAGTTGCGGCTTACGGTTTGCTCAGACTTGGCAATTCACTTTTTAAAGAATTACGTGATGCGCTATTTGCCCGAGTTCGTTATCGCGCTATGCACCGGTTGTCCACACAGGTGTTAACGCATCTGCATGATCTGTCCCTCAGCTATCACCTGGAACGCAGAACAGGCAGCATTTCAAAAGACCTTTCTAGAGGCACTAGCAGCTTAAGTTCCATTGTTAATCTATTGGTATTCAATATCGTACCAACAATTGCTGAATTCTTATTGGTTGCAGCCATATTGTTGGGTGGTTACGGATGGCACTACTCACTCGTCGTGGTTGTAACAGTGGTTATTTATATCCTGTTTACTTTGAAGTTCTCTGGTTGGCGAATGCAGTTTCGACATGAAATGAATCGGCTCGATTCGCTATCAAACGGGCGAGCAGTAGATAGCTTGCTAAATTATGAGACCGTTAAGTACTTTAACAACGAAAAATTCGAGCAAGTAGCGTACGACGAACATTTAAGCGACTGGTCTGATGCTGGCGTTAAAAGTCAGACCACGATGTCTATGCTGAACTTTGGTCAAGCAGCATTAGTTGCAGTGGGTGTCACGGTCATCATGATGTTAGCGGCATACGACGTTGCCAATGGAACCATCACGCTTGGCGACATTGTATTGATCAACGCTTTGATGCTGCAGTTATTTGTGCCGCTCAACTTGTTAGGTGTGGTTTATCGAGGTTTACAGTACGCACTTGCGGACATGGACTTAGTTATTAAATTATTGGAGCTTACGCCGGAAATTCAGGACAAGCCGGGAGCGACCGATTTGAAAATAAAGGAAGGGCGAATCGAATTTGATAATGTTCGTTTTGCGTATCTTTCAGAAAGGCCCATTATAAAAGGTATTAGTTTTTCAGTTGAGCCAGGTAAAAAAATTGCAGTGGTTGGGCCTTCAGGTTCGGGTAAATCTACCCTATCAAGATTACTGTTTCGTTTCTACGATACGGATGAAGGCGCTATAAGAATCGACGGCGTGGATATACGCGACTGCACGCAAGCAAGCTTGCGCCAAACGCTTGGAGTGGTGCCACAAGATACGGTTATGTTTAACGATTCTATTCGCTATAACTTGGCCTATGCACGTCAAGATGCTACTGATGAAGAAGTGAAGCAAGCAGCTAGGTCTGCGAATTTGGATGCGTTTATAGAGTCTTTGCCTCAAGGGTATGAGACGGTGGTTGGTGAGCGTGGGTTGAAGCTGTCGGGTGGTGAAAAGCAACGCATGGCTATTGCGCGCGTTCTTCTAAAGAATCCGCCCATTATTGTTTTTGATGAGGCGACGTCAAGCCTTGATACGCGCAGTGAGCAAACTATTCTTGAAGGGTTGAATGCCGCTGCGGAACGTGCAACATCTTTAGTCATTGCGCACCGTTTATCGACCATCATCGATGCGGATGAAATTTTGGTGTTGGACGCTGGTGAAATTGTTGAACGAGGTACGCACGAAGCGCTACTTCGTAACGATGGACTGTATGCGAACCTTTGGCAGCTGCAGCAACACAGTGACGATAAGCCAGAGACTTGATGGACACTATCTGTCGCAAATTTTTTGTGCTGTAGGGCAGAAAACCGACGTAACTCATCCCTCATAACGGTAATAGTGCCTTCAAAATTTGATGGTAATCTATTAAAATTGAGTTTCCATAGTCAGTGAGTTTCAGCCATGATTACATCAACCCTTGCAGCAATTGGTCGTGTCGCTACCATCGGCAGTTTTGTTTTTCTCATGTTATTTGCAAGCCAACTACATGCACGCCCATCCGTTACTGGCAACATCATTTCTTGGCCAAATGATGCGTGGTATCAGGTTGAGAACGTACAAACCCGCGAAATTATTTGTCAAGGTGGCACGCAATGCGAGGTCCCTGACGGTATTTACTGGGTGTCGTGGTTTGATTTTGACGGCAGTGGAGGTGGTGGCACACGAATAATTGTCGGGTCTCCTGCGGATGAAAATTTAGACAATGATTCGTTTGCTGATACGCTCAGTGTTGATGGCAATACCATTAATTGGAGTGTAGGTGGGTGGTATCAAGTACAAGATGCCAGTTCATTTGAGACGGTTTGTAATGGTGATGCACAATGTGAAGTCGAGCCAGGCCGTTATATCGTTATCAACCATAGCTTGGGTTTGCGCTCCGAGGTCGCTGTGTCGGGTAACACAAACGGTAATCTACCTAATGGCATTGTGCTCGAAGGCAACACGCTTTCTTGGCCTGACGATGGTTGGTATCAGGTGCAAGATGCGACAACCTATCAAGCAATATGTAATGGTGGCTCTGAATGCAGCGTGTTAGCGGGAAGCTACATAGTCATTAATCATCATTTAGGAATTCGTACTAATGTGGAAGTATTAGGTGACACGGTAGACACTCGTGAAGTTCCTCGTCCGTCAGTACAAAAATTGCTTGGGTATTCATGTACAGCCGAAGAGTTCTTTTTCGACCGACCAGCCGCGTCTGAAAATATCGTGGCTATTGAGGTCATGCGCGAAGGTGTTTTGCTTGGAACCACTAACGGTACGTCGTTTTTTACAGATAGCCGCCCATTGGGTGTTGCGCAACGCTACGATTTTACGGCTATTCGTGCGGACGGAGCTCGCTCAGTTACTATTCCTTATGGGACTAAAAGCCGCTGTTGAATCTGTTGCGGCTGAATAATAACCATAAGGCAAATAATGAAGCGGTGGTGCTAAGTGCTACCGCTTCATTTAAAAAAACCTGATTCACTCGTTTAACTTTTAGCCAAAGTCAAAAATTCATTCCGCGTATTAATATCCGATCGAAACCGTCCTAACATCGAAGATGTTGTCATTGATGAATTCTGCTTACCCACACCGCGCATCATCATGCACATGTGCTGCGCTTCTACGATGACGCCAACACCGAGTCCACCTGTTACATCGTTCACCGCATCGGCAATTTGTTTTGTTAGATTTTCTTGAATTTGCAGACGTCTGGCATACATGTCAACAATACGGGCAATTTTCGACAAGCCAATAACACGGCCTTTGGGAAGGTAGGCGACATGGCATTTGCCGATGAACGGCAGCATGTGGTGTTCGCAAAGCGAATACATTTCAATATCGCGCACAATAACCATCTCATCACTATCCGATTCAAAGATGGCATTGTTAACCACCTCATCGAGTGTTTGATCATAGCCATGAGTCAAGAACTGCATTGCCTTCGCTGCCCTCTGCGGTGTATCTCTTAGACCGTCACGTTGAAGATCCTCACCGACCTCTTCGAGGATGGTTTCGTAGGCTGTTTTAATTTTCGACATTTGTTGGGTCCTGATCAAATTCAATGGACATAGCGTCTGGAACTATAGCGGATACCCGTAGTATTCGCGTGGTTCGCACAGTCTAATCCAAAGGTTAGTCGTAATTGTTTCGAGCCAGTGACAATTTAGCGACGGGCGTACAATATTGTGCCGACACCGTAATTATCCTGATGCCAACCAAATAGTTGAATGCCCTTTATACTGTTACCGAAGTCACATAAAAAGGGTTTATCGAGCCGTTTCGCTAATTCAGGATAGAAAGAGGCGTTTTATCGCTTCTACATGTCTAGAAGCGTCCGATAAGACCCCGTATACGTATATTGAGTTTATCGCTCAGAGTTTGTCGGAGAGTTTCGCATGGGTTTGTTGTTTTGGTTAGTTGTATTCGTCGTAGCGCTGTTTTGTATCGCTCGTTTTCGGTTGAGTCTGCCGGTATTTACGGTGGCTGCAGGTGTGGTGCTTTTAGTGGCAAAAACCGCAGGTTGGTTGCCAGGCGTTTTCGGGTTCGCTGTTATCTTGCTCGCCATTGCTGCGGCCGTTATAATTAATGTTAGAAGCATTCGCCACAAGCTGGTAAGCACGCCGTTGCTAAAGTACGTTAGAGCGGTTTTACCACCAATGTCTAACACTGAGCGTGAAGCAATTGATGCTGGAACGGTTTGGTGGGAAGCTGAGCTGTTTCGCGGTGCACCCGATTGGAACAAATTGGTTGAATACCCTGAAGCTAAGCTGACCGCAGAAGAGCAGGCGTTTGTTGATGGTCCAGTGGAAGAGCTGTGCGCCATGATGGACGATTGGGAAATAACCTACGAGCTCAACGATTTGCCAGATAGCAACTGGCAGTATATTAAAGATCACAAATTCCTTGGTATGGTCATACCGAAAGAATATGGTGGCCTTGGTTTTTCTGCCATGGCTCATTCAGAAGTCGTGATGAAGCTGTCTACACGAAGTGTGAGTGGCAGTGTCAGCGTCATGGTGCCAAATTCACTCGGCCCTGCAGAATTGCTGTTGCACTACGGAACCGAGAAACAAAAAGATTATTACTTGCCGCGCCTAGCGGTTGGCGAAGAGATCCCTTGCTTTGCGTTAACCGGTCCATCTGCCGGTTCAGATGCTGGTGCGATGCCAGATTACGGCATTGTGTGCAAAGGCCAATATAATGGCAAGGAAGTACTCGGTCTTCGAACTACTTGGAACAAACGCTATATCACTTTGTCCCCAGTTGCCACATTACTCGGTTTGGCATTCAGAGCCTATGACCCTGACAAACTATTGGGTGATGAAGAAGATCTTGGCATCACGTGTGCGCTTATCCCAACCGATACTGAAGGCGTCAACATCGGTCGTCGACACTTTCCAGTAAACCAAGCTTTCATGAATGGTCCAAACAGTGGTGATGATGTCTTCATTCCAATGGAATGGATCATCGGCGGACAAGACATGCTTGGACAAGGCTGGCGCATGTTGATGGAATCATTGTCGGTAGGTCGCGGAATATCGTTGCCATCGTCTGGTGCGGCTTCCGGAAAAGCAGCCTCACGTTTCGTTGGTGCATACGCCCGCATAAGAACGCAATTTGGTTTGCCGATTGGAAAATTTGAAGGGATTGAAGAAGTACTTGGCCGAATCGCCGGACTCACTTACACCATGGATGCAGGCCGCCGTTTAACCTGTGCCGCGCTTGATGAAGGTGAGAAGCCCTCAGTTGTTTCGGCGATTTTAAAATACTTCAACACCGATTCAATGCGTATCGTCGTTAACGACGGTATGGATGTGTTGGGTGGTAAAGGCATATGTATGGGGCCGAGTAATTTTATGGCCCGTCCGTATGAAGGTGTGCCGGTGGGCATTACGGTTGAAGGCGCAAACATTCTTACTCGCAGCATGATCATATTTGGGCAGGGCGCTATGCGTTGTCACCCCTATTTGGTCGATGAAATCACCGCCGCGTCCTTAGAAAACAAACAAGAAGCATTAGAGGCATTTGACACCGCATTGATGGGTCATATTGGCTACGGTATTCAAAATGGTGCTCGCTCACTTTTCCATGGTCTAACTAAAGGTCGTTTTGTTGGTGCACCTATCACTGGACCCAATGCAAAGTACTACCGTCGTCTCACTCGAATGAGTGCGGGTTACTCTTTTCTTGCAGACTTTGCCATGTTGTTCCTAGGCGGTGGTTTGAAGCGTAAAGAAATGCTTTCTGGTCGTTTTGCTGATGGACTCGTTAATATGTATATGGCCTCGGCCGTACTCAAGCGGTTCGAAGACACAGGCCGTCCTGCCGAAGATCAACCGTTAATGGAATGGTCTGTTCGCCATTGCTTGTTTCAGACGCAAATTGCACTTGATCAAATTTTGCGCAACTTCCCGAACAAGTACGTTGGTTTAGCGTTACGTGGCATTGTATTCCCGCTAGGTCGTCGATATCGAACACCTAACGATAAGCTAACCCAGCAATGTGCGCGTCTGTTGTTGTCGCCTTCAGATGCTCGTGATCGTTTGACCAGTGGTTGTTATATCAATGATCGACCTGACGATGTAACCGGTTCTATCGAATACGCACTTACGTGTGTCATAGCTGCAAAGGATGCGGCCAAGAAGCTAAAAACCTCTCGCCTGAAAATGCCTTATGGGTATGACTATGCGCGCTGGATGATCGATTTGGTCAGCGACGGTGTGGTAACGCGAGAAGAAGCCGATTTGCTGGAAACGGCTAATGCTGCCACTTTGACTGTCATTAACGTGGATGACTTTCCAAATGAATTTCGCCAAGGTGGAAGTGTTGAAGTTTCCAGTGCTTTGAAAAAATCAGCCTAGGCACGGTTGCGCACAGCTTGGTCTGAACCACCAAGCGCAATGGATAAAAAGCCCTCCCTTCGGAGGGTTTTTTTTGTATTTTTTTTTGAAATTTAGCATTGCTGGAAGACACATACTGGTTCTTTGTTGTGCGGCGCTCCAAACCTTACGTAGCCATCAAAAATTGGACAATATTTTACCAGTGAGTAGGAAATTATCCGTCTGTAACAACCACTTGGCGGGCTTTTTACGTATACCCTGTATAGTTAGCGGGATAACTGGCAGAGTTGTGGTGGACCCATGAAGGCAGGGTTTTGACTCTCAGCTCATCGTAATCTCAACTCAGTGAACCAATTGCGGTTTTCAGGCTCTGTTGTTAGGAAGAGAAACCGCAATAGAACGGGGCAGGTCGATACAATCAAACCATGTTTGAGTTTTTTTTAAAGTATCCAAGCAGTACGTGGCGCCATGCAGATTTTGTCTGGACGAGCGGTTGGCCGGTTGCCGGATTGCTTTTGTGTTTACTGATTGCCATCATCATTATTGGTGTAACCCTTTTTCGCCAACAGCTTAGTGCGCCCAAGCGCTTCACGTTGGGCATGCTGCAGTTCGTCGCTCTCGTACTTGGTTTGGCAATGCTTTGGAAACCTGCGCTACGAATCGAGTTGATGCAAGCCGGGGAGAATTCGGTCGCCTACCTTCTCGACACGTCTAAAAGCATGCTAAGCGACGATGGCGGAAACGTCTCTCGTATTGAGGATGCTGCAAGTTTGCTTAAAGATGAGCGCTTGATCAAAAACGATCTGTTCGACGCTTCCGTATACTCTGTGGCCGACAATCTCACCGTCCTGAATTTACCGCTAACTGATCTCGCTGTCTCTGTTGAAAACACTGGTGATCGCTCGGCAATTGCGACAAGCTTGTCTGATGTGCTGGAAAGTGTGAACGATCAAGCGCTGGCGGCGGTCGTTGTTTTGTCAGATGGCGCTGACAACGCTAGTGAACTGTCATCCGAATGGTGGCAAGTGATAAAGGCGGCTGGCGTGCCGGTGCATACCGTTGGGTTTGGTAAAACAGTGGTTGCCAACGATGTTGAGCTCAGTGATGTGTTCATGGACGGACAAGCTGGTGAGAACACATCGGTTAGCGCGCGTCTGCGTATCGTTCATAACGGGCACACGACTGTGCGCGTTAGAGTCGAGGCGGGCGATGAACTCCTGCATGCTCAAAACCTAGAGCTTGATCCTGCTCAAAGTGAATCGACACACTCAATCGAGTTTAGTAGCGGCGACGCCGGTGTGCGCGATCTGCAATTTTCACTTTCAACCAGTGGCGATGAGGCGAATACCATCAACAACGCCCAGCAACGCATTTTGAACGTGGCGGATAATCCAAAACGTGTCTTGTACGTTGAAGGTGAGCCGCGCTGGGAATACAAATTTATAAGGCGTGCATTACATAGTTTTAACGATGTAGAAGTGGTTAGTTTGCTTCGTACATCACCCAACAAGTTCTACCGTCAAGGTGTGCAGTCTGCAGAGGAGCTAGTGGATGGTTTTCCGAAAACACGTGAGGCATTATTTAAATACAGCGCCATTATTATTGGTAGTTTAGAGGCTGCAGAACTGAGTACTGAACAGCAAGCAAACCTACGTGATTTTGTTAGTGAACGTGGCGGCTCATTGTTGATGATAGCTGGGCGACAAGGTTTAGGAGATGGTGGTTGGGGACGTTCGGCTGTTGCCGCAGCATTACCCGTGAAGTTGACCAGTAAAACGAACGCGCGTGACTACGAGCGAACCAGGGTGTCAGCTCAACCAACCACACAAGGCTTGCGCACGCCCTGGTTGCGACTTGCAACATCCGACGATGAAAATGCGTTGGTGTGGTCCCAGCTGCCGGAGCTCAACGATGTGCAGCCGGTTGGAGATGTAAAGCCTGGAAGTACTGTGTTGCTTGCAACTCAAACCGGTGCGCGCTCATCTCCGTTGTTGGTTTGGCATCGATACGGTCAAGGGCAAAGTTATGTGCTGGGTACAAGTGGTACTTGGCGTTGGCAAATGAGTTTGCCTGCTGAGAATCAGTGGCATGAATTGTTCTGGCAACAATTGTTGTCGCATCTAACGGCTGGTTCGTTACCTCAGTTATCGGTTGATAATGCGCAAGGTGTTTATCGCGATACCGATAATATTCCCATTGCTGTGACTGCAAGAGCTGCAGATTTTCAACCGCTTGAAAGTGGCGAGTTAGTCGTGAATGTAACGACACCTTCTGGGCTGCAAAAACCAGTACGGCTTACCGCCGATATTGATCAACCGGGTCGCTTTGTTGGCTCTGTTGAGGCAACCGAGGATGGGCCTTATGCGGTAGCCGTAAGTTCACCAAATTCTGGTGAGGCACATCTGCCTGCAACCGACCTTGGTATTCAACGTTGGTGGGTGAAAGAAAGTGGAACGGCTGAGCAGTTCGATACTGGATTGCATCGAGAATTTTTACAACGCGTATCGGCGGCCACGGGTGGTCGGTATTTAGATGCAGCTAACAAAGATGAATTAGCTGAAGTGTTGTCGTCACAGAACGCGGGTATTACTCGTGAAGAGTTACTACCGCTGTGGAATATGCCACTGCTTTTCGTACTGATGTTTGTAGCTAAAATGGTGGAGTGGCTGTTACGTCTAAGGTGGAAACGCTTGTGATACGAACGCTTATTATTAAGCTTGCCGCAGTTGCGCTTACCATAGTTGCACCAGTGCACGCTTTTGCCTCTGCTACCGGCGTTGTTATTACGGGCATCGGTGGGAATGATGAATACGCCGAACAGTTTATAAAACAAGGCGATGTCATTGTTGAAGCATTAAGAACCATCAGCGATAGTGAAGATGACATTGCATTGTTGCAGGGCGACGCTGCTACTCGCGACGCTTTACTGCAGCTTATTGATGAAAAAGGCAGCAGCAGCTCAGATACGTTTTTTCTGGTGTTAATCGGGCACGGTACGGTTGATGCGGAAACCTGGCGATTTAATTTACCCGGTGAGGACCTAAACACAGAAGATTTGGTAGCCGCATTAGCGGTAGTTGATTCACCAAACCAATTAGTCATGGTGGGCACCAGTGCCAGTGGTGCACTGTTGGAAATTTTAGACCAGCCAGGGCGTCATGTGGTGACGGCAACTAAGAGCGCAGGTGAACTTAATGCTGTGCGTTTTCCAGAATATTTAGCCAAGGCGATGGAGTCGTCAGTTGCGGATACTGATCGCAATGAAATTCTTACGTTGGCAGAAGTCTACCGTTACACCAATGAGAAAACTCAAGACTATTACGATGCACAAAATTTGTTGGCATCTGAACACGCGAGAATAAGTGGCGATCAGCCTGAGCGAATAGCGATGGCGCGTCTTGGGTCATTAAAAACAGCAAGAGATGATCCGGCCGTGTCACTGTTGCTCGACAAACGATTGGTTTTAGAAGACGAATTTCTTGCACTGAAAGCGCGTAAGCCCGATATGCAAACACAAGCATTTTACGAAGAACTTGAACCGCTGCTCGTTTTGATAGCAAAACTGCAGCAAGAAATAGATTCGGTGACTGGCTGGGTTGAAACCAATGAATAAACGACTTCTGGGCCTTACTCGTGCACTCGTTGCAGGTAGTTTATTAAGCGCATCATTCGGCGCGAGCGCTATGACCATATACTACGGCGACGATCGACACGAATCGCTGCTTGAGTGTGATCAGCACAGCTATCGTAGCGATAACGACGCTGCAAAAGCTTGCTTCACCGCATTATTAGATCATGAAACATTGCTGGTGCAAGCCGATGCGGCCGCAGCCTTAGGCGATGTTCGAACGGCCAATAAACGCTACCGCCAAGCCGTATCAGACAGCAACGACCCTCTAATAAAAACACACTGGGCTATGCTGTATTTACAAACACACCAGGTCAGCGACGCACAATCTCTATTACGTGAAGCGTTGCTTTACGATGAAGGTTTTTTACCAGCTCGGCTGGCAATGGTTGAAACCAACTTATCGACGTTCGTTGGGTTGGCGCGTGAAGATCTGAATAATATATTGGCCGAAATGCCAGAGAATGTGCACGCCTTGATGCTGCAAGCCCGGATGGAGCTTGAAGTACAGAATACGGATATGGCAAGAAGCACCCTTGCCAAGGCTAAGCCTTTAATTGAGGCAAGAGGGCTGCCGTTACTCGGTCATCATGCATTGCAAGCCAGTGCCAACCTGCTGGACGCAAAGCCGATCGACGAGTGGGTGGAAAAAGCGCTAGGAATCAATCCATCGTACGGTGAAATATATTCAACGGTTGCGCACTATTACATCATTACTTATCGGTATCGCGAAGCTGTTGACTTGTATTTAAAAGCCATAAAGTTGAACCCGCGATTGGCAAGTGCGCAGCGCGACTTAGGTATTAACTATCTGCGCATCAATAACGTTTTCGGTGCTCGGTACCACATTCAAAAAGCGTTCGACATCGATCCTTACAATGCTGAAACGGTTAATACGCTTAGGTTTCTGGATAAGATAGACAACATGCGCATAAGTTCGGTTGATATAACCGACCCAGATAATCCAGATCTTTTAATTGGTCGTGTGATTATCCGCCTCGATAGAGAAGATGCAGATGCACTCGAACCCTATGTGCAAAACCTGGCCAAGAAAGCCATGCAGGTTTTTACTAAACGTTATAACTTCCAACTCGCGCGCCCAATGATTGTTGAGCTTTATCATGATCATGACGACTTCGGCGTGCGTACGGTGAGTACACCTGGGATTCCTTTAGCCGGCGTAGCTTTTGGGTATCTACTCGCAATGGACAGCCCGAAGGCCAGACCAGACGGTGAGTACCATTGGGGTACAACCTTGTGGCATGAGATTGCCCACGTTTTTACGCTAGGGGCGACCAATCACTTGTTGCCACGTTGGATGAGCGAAGGGTTATCGGTATATGAAGAGTGGAATACTGGGCCGTTGGTTGATCGGTCAATCCCGATCGATACGTTACTTGCGATAACCAAAAATGAACTGCTGCCGGTCGATCAGCTAGACGCAGGCTTTGTCCGCCCAACCTATAATGGCCAGGTTCAGGTGTCCTATACACAAGCCGGTTTAATCTGTGATTTTATTGCTAGCCGCTGGGGCCACAACGCGCTGGTCACTATGCTTGATCAATTTTCAAATCATGCCACAACCTCAGAGGCACTTATTGCGGCAATCGGTATGAACGGTGCAGCTTTTGATGTCCAATTTAACGAACACATTAACGAGAAGTACGGTGAATTTGCCCGATCGCTTGACGATTTTAAAATTGCTGGTCGACAACTTGGTCGCGCTATACAAGCTGAAGACTGGGTCAGTGTAACGGTACTAGCGCGCAACGTGATAGAGCGAGATCCAACCCGAGTTGGTGCCGACAATGCTTATGAAGTGCTAGCGAGAAGTTTGCGTGAACAGGGCAATGAAGAGGGTGCAATGGATACGCTACTCGACTGGCATAAATTAGGTGGTCATGGCGTTGAGTCGCTGCGCTTATTGGTTCGAGACCTGCGAAAGCGTGAACGCTTTGATGAAGCTGCCATTGTGATGGAATCCATAAACTGGGTTAGTCCCTATGTCGTCGAAGAGCACCAATGGCTTGGCGACTACTATCTTGAAAAGCAAGAAACCAACTTGGCAATACGCGAATATGATGCATTGCTTGGGTTGCAACCTGAAGACCCTGCTACAGCCTTGCTTGGCAAAGCACGCGCAGCGCTGCAAAATGGTGATAAAGAAAAAGCAAAGCGGCAAGTGCTCTACGCCTTAGAGCATGCGCCGTTTTATCGATCAGCTCAAAAGCTGTTGCTCGAATTTAATGAAGGAGAAAGTGTTGACTGATACAAATATGCAATCGGGTGAAACTGGCGAGCTAGTGCAGCGCTTTCGCAGCGTAACCGATGAGCTACGTTCCGAAGTAGGCCGGATTATTGTTGGTCAAGATCATGTTGTTGAGCACTTACTTATAACGTTGCTGGTTGGTGGACACTGCTTGGTCACGGGTATGCCGGGAACCGCAAAAACGTTGCTCGTTCGTACCTTGGCTGATGCACTGGGTTTGGACTTTAATCGTATACAGTTCACACCAGATTTAATGCCAACAGACATTACTGGTACCGACATCATTGAGCAAGATGAAGCGGGTGGACGAAGTTGGCGCTTTGTACCTGGGCCTATTTTCACCAACGTTTTATTGGCCGATGAAATCAATCGTACGCCACCAAAAACTCAAGCTGCTTTACTTGAAGCTATGCAAGAGTATTCAGCCACCGTGCGTGGTACCCGGCACGATATCGATAAACCATTCTTCGTATTAGCAACGCAGAACCCATTGGAGTTGGAAGGAACTTATCCGCTGCCTGAAGCACAGCTTGATCGTTTTCTATTCAACATCATGCTTGACTACTTGCCACTCGAAGATGAAATAGCCGTTATAGAACGGTTCACAACCGATGTACTGCCTGAGCCTGTGCGGCCTTGCACGAATGCGGCTGAAGTACGAGCTTTTCAGCAACTCACTAGGGCGGTACCCGTGAGCAATGCCGTTGGTCGATATGCAGTTGAATTAGTGCGTGCAACTCGGCCAGGTGATGTCTCAGCCACACCAACGGTTAAGAAATACGTCAAATTTGGAGCATCGGTTCGTGCCGCCCTGTTTATCACTATGGCTGCAAAAGCGCGTGCCTTAATGCACGGTCGTTACCATGTCAGTACTGAAGATATCGATGCTCTAGCAGCCCCAGTGTTGCGTCATCGAGTCATGCTTAACTATTTTGCGGAAGCCGATGGGTTGACTATCGATGATGTGCTCGCCGACCTTGTTCAGACTCGAGTCGCTGCCTGATCATGAGTGCTGTTGCTGCCAGTCGCTTTTTAAAACCAGAGTTGCTTGCCCGTTTGGGTACGCTTGAGCTGGTTGCGCGCACGGTAGTTGATGGTGTGTTAAATGGCCTGCATCGCTCGCCAGATTTTGGTTTCAGCCAGGAGTTTGCGGAATACCGAGCTTATAGCGAAGGCGATGATCTGCGCTTTGTCGATTGGAACGTTTATGCGCGAGCCGATCGGATGTACGTTAAACGGTTTAAAGGCGAGACCAATGCATCAGTTACTTTCTTGTTGGATGTCAGTGCGTCGATGGGTTTTGGCGAACCAACCAGTAAACTAGACCAAGCGCGATTTCTGGTTGCATCGTTAGCCTACTTAACCCGCAAACAGCACGACTCTTTAGGTATGGCTTTATTTGATGACCAACTGCGAGACTACACACCGCCCAGTGCTCGGCCAGATAGTCTGCCCAAGGTGTTGGGGTTGCTTGAAAATACGCACGTTGGAAATAGCACCAATGTGGTGGATATCCTGGCCGACGTTAGAGCTACGCTCACTAAGAGAGGACTAGTCGTACTGGTCTCCGATCTGTATACAGAGCCAAAAGCTTTGCTTGGCTCACTCCAGTCTCTCGTCCACGCTGGTCAGGATGTCGCAGTATTCCATATTCTTGACGATCAAGAACTCCGACCAGACATGAAAAAAATCAGTGCACTGAAAAGTCTTGAGTCCGGTACATCTGTCATCGTTGATCCTGAGTATTTACGTGGCGAATACAAAGAGCGCATTCAGGCTCATTGTGAGCAGCTTGAACAGAATACGATTAAAGCAGGTGCTGACTACATAAGACTGACCACGAGCGAATCACTGGATAGTGCCATTGTGTCTTATCTGCAGTTTCGTGAAAGGCGGGTCAGATGAGCCTGTTATTCCCATTATATTTACTCGGCTTGTTAGGTTTAGCGTTGCCATGGCTGCTGCATCGCTTTAGTCATCACGAACCACCAGTGCAATCATTTCCAACCACGCGATTCCTCGAACCAACGCAGCCACCGGCCACTAGCAAAAGAAAATTGCGCTATTGGTTATTGCTTGCTCTTCGTATTTTATTCTTGGCACTGCTGTGCTTTCTGTTTGCACAGCCTTGGTTGCGTACGCAAAATGACACTGCAAATGCAGAAGCTGCACAGTTGGTGATTGTAGATAACTCGTTTTCCATGCGTGCGGGTGATCGTTGGCAAGATGCTCAAAATGAGTCAAGTAACGTGTTGCAAGCAATTCCAGCGAGGGATGCCGTTCAACTTTATAGTTTTGCAAGTCAACTCAAAGCGCAAACGCAACTCGGCGACGATCGTAGTTCGTTGGACAATGTCCTGTCTGCCATCGAACCGAGTTATGAGTCTGCCGATTTCGGCGAACTGATGCGTTATCTGAATAAAGTCGCAGGCGATATCGATATGCCGGTATCGGCAACCTTTATAACCGATGCGCAGCGTGCCAATCTTCCAGTGCAAATGAACGCGCTATTGGCCAACCGGCTCAATCAGTTTACCGTTATTTCAGTCGATAGTAGCAGTCCAGTTAATTATTCATTGCGAGCTGAAGCGCGCACGAGTGATGCGGTTAATGCCCGAATCAGTGTTCGGCTAGCAGCGTCGGATGTACAGGAACCCACTGCGCTCGATGCGGTTTCCAAAACAGTACAGGTCAGTGTAAAGGGTCGAGTGGTCGCTAGCGAGGCGGTTCAATTACGAGCCGGTGAAGCTAAAACCATTCAATTTGACGCAATAGCGTTACCAAGTGATTCTGATGCTTTGTTTAGTGTTGCATTTGCCGATCCAGACTTTTTAAGCGACGATGACTCAGTTGAAATACCGGTTCGCGGTTTGGCTTCAGTCGATATTTCGATGACCACCATCGGCGCTGCGCCGAGCGCGCAAGCACAGGTCTTCGCTAAAACGGCTTTAGAGACCAATGGCGATGCTCGAGTTGAGATTCTAGATGTCAACACCGCGCTTGCGCCATCTGTGCGGCATGCGATTGTCTTTGTTGACGATATACTCGATGTACCCGATACGGTAAATCGATTTGTGATGGACGGTGGTAATGTATTGTTATTGCCGAGCACGATAAATCAATCAACGAATGATGCTGTTCAGGTTAGTGCTGCCAACATCACAAAGATTGATCAAGCGCATCCATTAGGCTTAGGTGATATCGACTGGTTTGATGCCGGTTTTTATACAACATCAAATGTGAAAACGACGGGCGACGATCGCACATTGCTTGGTTTAGATTCTGGTGCACCGCTTCTAATTGAACGAGATCTAATTGACGCTGGTCGATTGCTGATGCTGAATGATGCGCTTGATGGGTATAGCAGTGATCTACCACTACAAGCATCTTTTGTGAGTCTGATGCAAGAAGTCATACGCTATTTCAATGCAAGTAACGCACTGCCGATTGAACTTGAAGTAGGTAAGTCATTATTTTTACCCGCGAATAGTCAAGTGCTTACTCCCAACGGTGATGCACTACTTGAACTTTCTGAGTTAGGCAGTGCCAATGATGTTCAGCTAACGCGCCCTGGTGTCTACACGGTGCTGGGTACTAATAGTTCCAATACGGTTTCGGCGGTGCTCGGAGCGGCTGAATCTAATCTACTGGGTTTAACTAGAGAAGAGCTGGATGCCTGGCAAGCTAGGCACGATGTGTCTCGGCAAGTGACTGCCTCGCAGGCGGAAACGAACGCAGGCGTGGTGACACTAGTTGAGCAACCCAATAGACAAACGTTATGGCACTGGTTATTGCCTGCAGTTTTGATGTTTCTGTTAATAGAATCCTTGTTAGCTAATCGTATGTTGTGGGTGCGGAGGGATGGACTATGAGCGTCGGTACTAAATCTAATTCACAAAATCGATTTTCACACTATTTGGATCGTGCCAAACGTCGTGAGAGTACGCGTATTGTTGTTGTTTGGATTGCGTGGTTATTGGTATTGTTGATGGCTGTTACAGCGCTCGGCGTACTCACAGGATTGGTGCGTGGTTTCTCTCCAGATCTAACCAACACCACTCGCCTTGTATTGATTGTCGTATCCATATTTGCTTTTAGTTATTGGTTGTTTAAGCCTATTGCTAGATTACGGCGTGATAAAGGCGCTAATCTAATTGAATCGTCCGATTCGGCGTTTGATGGTCGTGTGCGAACCTATTTGGATACACAAGAAAGCGCACCGGATCATAAATTTCTACCGCTGCTTGCACAAGATGGGCTAGAGGTTACTAAACGTGTTCCGCTCTATCGTATTGTGCCGATGTCTGCAATCCTGTGGCCAATTGTTGTTATTGCCAGTTTGTTGTTTGTCACTGTTGGTTTTTTTCAGCGAGCACCAATGGAGTGGCAGAATGCTGCACAACACATTTGGTCCGGTTGGAGAACACCAGGATTGGTTGCGACTCGCTCAATTGAAGTCATACCGGGCAATACCCAATTGCTTTCGGGTGAGAATCTTGAACTCAATGCCAAGCTGTCTGGTTTTTCAGAAAACGCAATGACGCTGCATGTGCGAATGGAAGCAGGAGACTGGCAAACAAGTGAGTTGAAAGCATCCGATACAGGCGATTTTGATTTCACTGTATTTCGTGTGGTTCAACCATTGGACTACTACTTCAGCGCAGCTTACACCCAAAGTCCGCAATACAGTGTTGGCGTAGTTACACCGGCCAAGCTCGATATTATCAACGCAAGTTTTGAGTATCCTGAATGGACAAAACTTAGCCCCACTCAAAAACGAGATGTCGGAAGACTTGCAGCTGTTAAAGCAACTACGGTGACTTTAGCATTTGTTACGGATAAGCCTTTGGTCGATGGTTTTATGCAGCTCGGTGAGCAGCAGCTTGCACTACAACAAAATGCATCAGAGCCAACTGAGTACACAGTCACGTTTCCTATCGTTGAAGAAACGCAGTATCAGTTGGTGGATAGAATGCTGGGTCGCGACATTGCGATAGGTGGCGAGTATGCAGTGGTCATACAAGGTGACGAGCCTCCAGAGATTCGGTTTGAATTGCCTGGCAGAGATGTCAGTGCGTCCCCAGTTGAAGAAGTGGCTATTCGAGTGATCACAGTCGATGACTTTGCTATTGAGTCTGTTGAATTGCTGTACTCGGTCAATGCCGGCGAGTGGCAAACCGTTGACATGACTGCCGATGAGCAAAGCAGTACAAACCAGAGTGCTCAATACGTTTTTAGTCTTGAACGGCTTGGAACCGATATTGTTGACGACGTTGAAATAAACGATGTACCGATGCAGCCAGGTGACCTAATCAGTTACTACGCCAAAGCGCGAGACCATGACAGTTCCGCTGAGACTGACATGATGCTTATAGATGTGCGGCCGTTTGATCGTCGCTTTTCGCAAGGTAGCTCTGCTGGCGGTGGCGGCGGTGGAGATGCACCGCAGGAAGGTAGTGAAATTTCTCGTCGTCAAAAAGAGATTTTGATAGCCACTTGGAACTTGCAACGCGCTACTGAGGCTGCGGGAGGGGACGCGACTGCACACAGCGATAACGGAAAACTACTGGCTGAGTTACAAGTTACGTTGGCGCAACAAGCAAGAACACTGGCTGATCGTTCAGAGGCGCGTGACCTGGTTCAACAAGGCGATAAAATTCGGCAGTTCGTCTACTACTTGCGGCAAGCTGCAGACGTTATGGCACCTTCTGCAAAAGCTTTAGAAGAATTAGCTTTTGCTGATGCTGTTCAGCCTCAACAACAAGCTTTGCAGTTATTACAGCGAGCGGAAGCTCTGTTTGCTGATATACGTATGACTGAGCAGCAAGAAGGTCAGGGTGGAGGTCAAGCACAACCCGGTAAGGATATGGCTGAAATGTTTGAGCTGGAGATGGATCTTGCGCGCAATCAATATGAACAGCCAGACAGAGGCAGTGATGGCGCAAGCCCAAGTCAAAAACTGGATGATATTTTTGAAAAACTCTCAGATCTTGCGCGTCGTCAACAACAGCTTGAAGAAGAGCGCAAGCGTAACAAACTCCCTGAAATTACTCGCGAAGAACGGTGGCAACAAGAACAATTATCGCGCGAACTAGAGAAGCTAAGGCAAGAACTAAAAGAGCTTCAAGAGGAAGCTGAAAAAGCTGCGCAAGACGGCGGTGAGCAGTCTGATGATGGTGAGTCGGGTAGCAATGCTGACTCGCAGCAGGCCATAGAGGACGCTATTGAAAGGTTGGAACGTGCGCAGGAATCTCTTGAGCAAGGCTTAGAGAATGAGCAAACTGAACAAGCGGAAGGTTCTGAAGGCGCGGAAACGCAAAACGGGGATGGTGAATCGGAACAAGCGACAGCGGGTGAAAGTTTGCAAGAGGCCGTTGATGAGCTGGCCGAACAACGTGCAGCGGACTTGCTCTCAGGAATTGAGGATGCCGTGGCTGAAGCGGAAATCATTTTGCGGGAACAGCGTCGTACGGAAGAGTTGTTGCGAGATGCTATTGAGCGCGCGGTGCAATCGCGAAGTGCAGGCGTGTATTCACCAGGGCTTAATCGTCAGCAAGCTGGTGAACTGGCTGAACAGAAGCGTGAACTTCAACGTGATTTAGATACGCTAAGGGGTGACATAACTGAGTTGGCGGATCGATTTGGTGAACAAGCAAAACAGACTGGCGATGAACTCGACAATGCTGTGGAAGAACTTGATAAAAGCCAAGCGTCAGCTTTGCTGGGAATTGCAGGCGATGCGATAGACAACGGCTCTTTAGCGACGGTGCTGCCAACGGAAAGTTTGGTCACCAATGCCATAAGAGATTTGCGTGATCGATTGATCGACGCTGCCAGTGTTGCGCGTAACGAAAGTATCAGTCCGGTTGATAATTCTGATTTGCAAGTTGCTGACGCTCTGAATCAGATTCGAAACCTGCGCCAGCAACTAGAGCAAGCAGGACAACAAAGCCAAGAAGGTCAAGAAGGTCAAGAAGGTCAAGAAGGTCAAGAAGGACAAGAAGGACAAGAAGGACAAGAAGGACAAGAAGGACAAGAAGGACAAGAAGGACAACAAGGACAACAAGGACAACAAGGACAACAAGGACAACAAGGACAACAAGGACAAGAAGGACAAGAAGGACAAGAAGGACAAGAAGGACAAGAAGGACAAGAAGGACAAGAAGGTCAGGAAGGTCAGGAAGGTCAAGAGGGTCAAGAAGGTCAAGAAGGTCAAGAAGGACAAGAAGGACAAGAGGGCCAAGAGGGCCAAGAAGGTCAAGAAGGTCAAGAAGGTCAAGAAGGTCAAGAAGGTCAAGAAGGTCAAGAAGGTCAAGAAGGTCAAGAAGGCCAAGGACAAGGACAAGGACAAGGACAAGGACAAGGACAAGGACAGGGACAGGGACAGGGACAGGGACAGGGACAGGGACAGGGACAACAAGGTGGCGCACAAGAACCATCTGGACAAGGCATGCAGGCGGGTTCAGGTTTAGCGAACAGTGCGTCCGAAGGTGGGCAGCAGGGCTTTACTCGAAACTCAGAGGCAGTTGACCCTGGCCAAGCTGCTGACGCAATTGAACAGTTGTTACCTGATCTGGAAGCTTTGGGTATCAATCCTGATTCATTGCAGGACTTGGCGACGGCCGCTGAAATCTTTCGTGGTGGCTCTGGCGAGATTAACGCTGCCAGAATTGAGGCTGAATTTAATCGAGCACTATTAAGTCTTGAAAACCTTGAACTTCAAATTGCCGATGCGCTTGTACTTGAATCAACAACTATTGATCAAATGGTGCGTCAGGGCGAAATATCAGAGTCGGCCGCAGAATACTTCAGGCGTTTGAGCGAGCAAAGGTTACGCACCCAGTGACGGGTCGCTATTGGACGTATCGCTCAGATTGCTTTAAACTGAGAGCTACTCTGCAAATGGCTGAACATGCGTGCGAACATATCTTGTGTTTTTGAATACTGAACAAAAAATCGAAACCGTAGAGCACGGATTGGTTAGAGGCTTGGCTATTGCGAATATCGCATTATGCGAGAGTCGCGCACTTGCAAAAGAATACATGGATATCACTGCTGGTGATGAAATTATCGGATGTAACAACGATGGAATACGTTGGCGCGCAAATATCGACGAAGTAGTCCTAGCCACAACCGTTGGTGAAACAGAGGATGAAGACGGCGAAGCCATTAAAATAATTCAAGGTAAGCTCACCGCGCGCGGTAGTCGCTCAATTGCGGCAGCCTGTAAGCGTATGAAAGAAAACGAAATTCCACTTCCCGATATTATTAACACGCGTGGTTCAGGCTTCAAGCAGGGCGCGTTGGCAAAACTGCTGACTGAAGAGCAAGTTGAAGAACTGGCGTCGGGCTTAAACTAAACCCAGCTGTTCTATCTGAATCTGTCACTAAGAGCCCGTGTTTGGGGGCTCATTGTGACGCATCACTACCACGGTCCATCCGGCTTTTGGCGTTATTGTCCCAGCCGATCCATAAACGTGGAGCTTGCCATCTTTACTGATTGCAAACAGTTTTAAATCGTCTTCGTGTACCACATCTAGCGGACTGTCACTTTTTTGAGCATCTGAGCCTGACTCAGGCATAGACAGGTGTAAAACTTCGCCCTCCTTCAGTTGCCTTTTCAAGCTAGCATAATTTAATGCACCATCGAATAAAGCATTTGCGCGGTGTCGATTAGCGGTGTCGAACCGTTCAAATGCGTCATCACTAGAAGCGCTTTCTAAGGTAAACACACTGTTTGATCCAAATTCCGTTCGAAAGTGAATGCTAGCCAGTGCATTTGCATCGCGATTTGACGACAGTGCGAATAATTTGCCAATACCCTGCAAGTCTAAATTCTCTTCCGCATGACCCGATGTCGGGTTGCCATGATATGCCTCGAACCCTGATTGACGTGCTCGTCGAACGCTGCTCCAAGATGCATCGGAGAATTGCACTTTTATCGACTGTTCGCGAAGTGCAGTGGCCAGTATTAGACTCATGCCGTTTACGCCATGTATAAGCACACCGTTGGGCTCAGGGTTGCTAATGCCCAATTTGTCGGCTAATGGTTTAGCTGTAAAGCTTTGGATAACCACTGTGCCGATAATTAAGCTAAATGTTAGTGGAACGAGGTACTCAGTTTGTGGAACACCCACTTCTTCTAGGCGTAGCGCAAAAAGTGATGATACGGCTGCCGCCACGATTCCACGCGGTGCAATCCACGCGATGAAAATTCGCTCACGATAAGTCAAATCACTGCCGAAAGTGCAAAGCCAAACGTTAATTGGGCGAATGATAAATTGTGCGACCAGTATTAGAAGTAGAACGCCGCCGATAAAAAACGGTAAGTTAGATAGGTCTAGCCGTGCAGCCAGCAGAATGAATAAAGTTGAGATGAGTAGTACTGTTAAATTCTCTTTGAAATGCAGAATTTCATCGATATGCAAGCCTTTAGCATTCGCAAGCCAAACACCCATAACCGTTACAGCAAGCAAACCTGATTCATGTTGAATTGTTTCTGAAATTGCAAAAACAATAACGACGAACATTAAGGTCAGTACGTTTTTTAGAAAATCTGGAACAAGGTAGCGGCGTAATATTGTTTCAGCAGCATATCCGGCAGTAATACCGAGTAGTAAGCCAGTGCCGACAAGCTTGGCTAATATGATGGCAATTTTAGTAGCCGCCAAACCAGGTTGGTCTAACAATACGTATTCGAATACCAGTAACGCGAGGAATACTCCGACTGGGTCGATTAATATGCCTTCCCAGTGCAACAAGTGCCCAATTTTTTCGGTGGGCCTTACTGCTCTTAATAGGGGTTTTATCACAGTTGGTCCGCTGACGACGGTTATTGAACCGAATACGAAAGCGATAGGCCAAGATAATGAGAACACAAAATGCACGGTGACTGTTAACAATAACCAGGTTACTAAAACCCCTAGACTGATTAGTCGGGTAACAACTGCACCGTGGCCTTTAATGTCTGAAAATTTAAGCGTTAAGCCGCCTTCAAATAAAATGATAGCAACAGCGACTGAGACAAACGGGAACAATGCTTCGCCGAACATGGCGTTGACATCGACAATACCAAGCACGGGGCCAATGCCCAGGCCTGCCATTAACAGAAATACAATCGATGGCTGCTTCAAGCGCCATGCTAGCCATTGACATATTGCGCATAGGCCGGCGAGCAGGGCTATTGTTAATAGAGGAGACTCGTGCATGAAGTCCTAGAGGTCTACCAGATTACCTGTTGTGTAACTTATTTTGCTCTTCGAGCCAAAGCATAGCAGCTTCGACGTGTTTTGCTTCAAGGGTCTGCGCTGGAGACAGCTCACCAATACTATTCAGTAAAACGCGCGGTGCTTGACCGAACAGTTGAGACGCTTCACGAGAGGCATGCTCTGCCAGAGCATCAAAGTATAGTGTGTGCCCAAGCGTTGAAAGTAATTGCCATACACGAGCATTTGCACCGTCTGGAAGCAAGCCTGCTTCAACTGCTACTTGAGTTTTGATGAGTAAGAGAATGGCCTCTAAACTGCCGGGGTTGAGTGAGTTATCAGACAGCTCGGCTAATCTGCTGAGTGCGATGGTATCGTCGGTGAGAAATGCTGGAGCGTTAGTCGATGCACTGGTGCAATAACGCATCAGTAATTGTGATAACGCTTCCGTCTGCTGCACAGCCAGTTGACTGGCGTTGCCTTCAATCCAACGAAAAAGCTCTGCATCCTGTGCAATGGCCAAATCGATCGTGCACATCAAGCCCGTTCCGTGTGGTTGGTCTCCGGTGAAACTTTGCACGCCACTGCTAATAACTGGAATAACTGAATGTCCTGAATCTATTTCTAACAAGTCATGTAGCTTCAATTGATCTTGAATATTCGTTGGAAAGTAAATAATGGTGGTATCGCCAGTGGGCGATGTTTCCTCTAAACATTGCTGCAGAAGGGCGTCCGAGCCAATGATCAACGTGATCTCAGTAATTTCAGGTACCACAGACTCAGGTACAAATTCGATTGAATCGAGTTTGATAACATCATCGTTGTGCACGCAGTAAGCTTGAATGCTCAGCATTAGATCAGGCTGGTGTTTGTGCGCAGGTGTGTCTATAAACACCGATACGCTCTGCGGGCATCGCGTTGCTGCGTTTGCGACGATTTCTCGAACGGTCAAATTATCCAGTAAAAATGGTGTCGCGCAGAAATAGACCGGCAGCTTGGCTGGGTCTCTTACGTGCACGAGCGTCATCAATCCGTCGGCATTTTCTGCCAGATTGGTCTGATTGTCAGTGAATTTGACGTTTCCTTGTCTTAATAATGCCATCTTTGCGTCGACACCCTATTTTGACTGCGCTGGGGGTACTGGAAATGATATATTCGTGCCATCCAAGCACTAAAATGACCGAAATCTCATGACAATTATTTATGCACTATTAATGTGTGTGATGCTCGCGTTCGCCGGGCTGCAGTACAACGATGATGATGGTATCTATTGGGCCATTATTTATCTGGTCCCAGCGATAGCGCTTGGGTTTGCCGCATTTGCACCACATCGTTTTGCGACCCTAATTGGGCGAATTTTGTTGTTTTTGTCGATCATCATATTAGCGTCGGGTGTTTACGTGTACTGGCCGTACCAGGCAAACTTCTGGAATACATCAAAGTGGTGGGACGCAGAGCCCGTGCGTGAAGGCTTGGGCGTGGCAATCGCTTATCTATTTACTTGTACCACAATTCCACTTGCGTTTCGACGCTCTGTGCGTCGTGCCAAATCAGTAAAGCAGGTTGAGGCCGAAGCTTAGATGCGGCAGGTTGAGCATTCACACAAATACTAGGCTGAGACGGGCCTAAATTCGATGTCTGTTTTGCCACTGATCGATATTAAGCAAGAGAGTTTTGATGAGCTGTGTGCAAGCCATGTTTGGCGAATTCCAGATGAACTCAATGTCGCGCAGCTAACGTGCTCTCGTCACGCCGATGGGACTGGTAAGCTTGCGCTGATTGCTGAGACAGAATCGGGTTCAAAACAGCGATATAGTTTTGACGACATAGAACGTCTTTCTAATCAGTTAGCCAATGCGTTTAACCACCTTGGTATTAAGCGCGGTGATTGTATCGCGGTGATACTGCCACAGCGTCTAGAGACTGCACTGGTACATCTTGCAGCGCAAAAGCTGGGTGCAATCTCACTGCCATTGTCAATATTGTTTGGAGATGATGCACTACGTTTTCGTCTCACTGACAGCCAGAGTCGACTGGTCGTCACGAATAGTCAACGGCTGTCTTTAGTTAGTGAACTTCAGCGTGATTTGCCACTGCTTGATCACGTGCTGTGTGCAAACAATGCAGAGCCAAAGTGCTTAGACAATATGGCGGTTGGCCACAGCATAGATACAACTTGCTTCTGGTCCTGCTTGTCCAACGCATCCACGACTATTGAGCCGGTTAAAACACACAAAGACGATGCCGCTTTTTTGTTGTACACCTCCGGCACCACCGGCCCTCCAAAAGGTGCTTTGATTCCACACCGCGCGCTGATAGGAAACTTGACGGGCTTTGAGTTATCTCATAATGGATTTCCACGCGTGAACGATTGTGTTTATACCCCTGCAGATTGGGCTTGGACGGGCGGACTGCTCGATGCGCTGTTGCCAGCTTGGTACTACGGTGTGCCAGTCGTTGGCTACGATGCAAGAAAATTTGATGCGGAAAAAGTGGCTAGCTTGATGTCGCGGCACAAAGTGACTTGTGCGTTTATTCCGCCAACCGCGCTTAAAATGATGCGTGTGGTACCTGATCTTTTTGAGCGTCACACATCATCGCTACGCAGTGTGATGAGTGCCGGAGAGGCGGTCGGAGAAGAGTTGTTGTTTTGGGGTAGGCGTGCCTTGAACCTCGATATCAATGAGATGTGTGGCCAAACCGAACACAATTATTTAATGGGAAATTGCAGCGCTATTATGCCTGTGCGGCCCGGTTCAATGGGAAAAGCTTATCCTGGACATCGCGTTGCAATTATGGGAGCTGACGGTCATCTGCTTGGCTCTGGTGAGCAAGGTGAAATTGTTGCCCATCGTGACGACCCTGTGCATTTTCTTGGTTATCTTAATAACGCTGAAGCGTCTCAACAAAAATACATTGGCGAGTGGTTTCGAACAGGCGATGTTGGTTATTTCGATGATGCAGGCTACCTATGGTTTGTGGGGCGGGCCGATGACGTTATTAGCAGCGCAGGCTACCGAATCGGACCTGGAGAGATTGAAGATTGTGTTATGCAGCATCCAGAGGTGTTGCAAGTCGCCGCTATTGGTGTACCAGACCCAAAAGGGATTCGCGGAGATGTTGTCAAACTGTGTATCGTACTCGTAACAGGTGCCAATCCTGATGTAAAATTATCGACAGCTATTCGCAAGTTGGTGCGTGATAAGTTAGCAGCCTACGAGTACCCCCGCATCATTGAATTTTACGATGCGTTACCAATGACAACAACCGGTAAAGTAAAACGTCGAGAGCTGCGCAAGCTGCACATCGATACAACCGACGTATAGGAAATAAAATCAGTGGATTCTGCCCAGCCGCGTTTTGGCATCATCATTTCGATGTTTCCAGAGTTGCATGAAACATTTATATTAAGAGAATTGGTTGCGCTTGAAAAGCGTGGCTTGCAGTTCGATATATACAGCCTCCAGTTTCCTCGTGACCCAATCACTATTGACGATGCAATACGGCTTTCAGAGGAACGAACCACCTACGGTAAGCTCATCAGTGCAAAGTCGTTGTTAGCGTTTGCGAAAACCTTGATCAGCAAACCGATAAAAACGCTCAGCGCAATTAGTAAAGTGGTTTGGCAAGGACGTGATCGACCAGGGGATGTGATTAAAAATTTAGCGATACTGCCGTTGAGTTTACAATTTTATCAAACCGGTTCTGAGCGTGGTATCAAACATTGGCACGGACACTGGGCAAATATACCAACAACCGCTTGCTGGTTTTTACAGCAGATACATGGTGTGTCTTGGTCTGCAGCTATTCATGGGGAGGACATTTTCTCGGCTAACCGTTTTCTAAGTTATAAACTGGATGATGCAACGTTTAGTGTTGTTTGCAGTGGTTACTTTTGTAATCACTTAAAAACGGAAATTGGTTTACAACAGCCTGATGATATTCACCTTAACTATCACGGACTCGACCCGCGAGTCATGGAACGCTCAGGCGAACGTACTTTCAATGCGCGAGTCAACAATGAAAAATTAAAGCTTGTGAGCATTGGACGCCTGGTGCCAACGAAAGGTCATGATGTTCTTATCAAAGCCTGCGCGCTGCTAAAGCACAAGCACAACATTCAACTGGAGCTTCAACTTATCGGTTCTGGTCCGATAGATGAAGAGTTGAAAGCGCTAGCACTCTCAGAAGACGTTGCAGACGCCGTTCAATTTCGTGGCGGCCTCGCCTTTGAAGATGTGTTGAGTACGCTGGAACAGTCAGACATGTTTTGTCTTGCGCCTCGACTCATCCCAGGGCATCCACCTGATGGTATACCCAATGTTATCGCTGAAGCCATGGCATTACGTGTGCCGGTTGTGAGTACTCGCGTTAGTGCAATACCTGAGTTGCTTGAAACGGGTAAAACAGGTCAGCTTGTCGAAGTTGATGATGTTGAAGGGTTTGCCAATGCGATTTTAATGCTAGCTAACGATGAAGCTTTAGCAAAATCCATCAGCGATGCAGGGTTTATTAAAGTTGCACAATTATTCGATCAGCAAAAGAATATTGATGAGCTGATTGCGTTGTTTGAGCGTTACGTACCAGGAAAGGTCGTATAGCGGTGTCGACGCAAACGAAGACGATTGCTTTTTGTATTGAAGCACTCACCGTAGGTGGGGCTGAACAAATGCTAGTGGCCATGGCGAATCAGTTTATCGCCAGAGGTTGGCAAGTGCACATGGTTTGCCTTACTAAAGAGGGTGAGCTTGCGTCCGAACTTCATGCTGAAGTAAAGCTGCATGTACTGAATAAGCAGTCAGGGGTAGACTTGCGTCTGCCTAGCCGGCTACGTGCATTGCTAAAGGGCATTAACCCTAGTGCCGTCAATAGCCATTTGTGGACCGCTAACTTGTGGACACGCGTTAGCTTGTTAGGCGCTGGCATTCCTGTCATTGTTACTGAGCACAGTAGAGACACTTGGAAAGCAGCGCATTATCGTGTGCTTGATCGATTTCTGGCAAAATCCACCACCAAGTTAGTTGGTGTGTCGAATGACACTGCCAATTTCTACAAAGAAGATATTCGCATATCAGAGGCTAAGGTGTGCGTTATCAACAATGGTGTTGACACAAAACGTTATGCGGCTGGTGATGGTTCTGCACTCAACGCGCAATGGGCACCAGAAGGCCAACTGCTTATCGGCACAGTCGGGCGTATGGTTCCGGCGAAGAACCATATCCGATTGTTAGATATGGCTCATGCGCTCAAAGAACGTCTGCCAAACTTTAAAGTGGTGTTAGTGGGTGATGGCGAACTCAGAGCTGAAGTGGAAGCTGCTGTAAAAAATAAGCAGCTAGAAGATTACGTTATTTTGGCTGGCGCCCGTACCGATATTCCGGATGTACTGGCAGCATTGGATGTCTTTGTTTTATCTTCAGATAGAGAAGGACATCCACTAACCGCATTAGAATCCCAAGCAGCGGGTACACCGGTAGTGCTGACTAAAGCTGGAGGCTCAGCAGATGCTATTGCTGTCGATGGTGAGCTCTATGGTGGCGTTTTGGTTGAGAAGGATTATCAATCTTTGGCAGATGCTGTTGTGGCACTTGTTAAAGATAAAGAGCATCTGCAATCTATTGGTTCGTTTGGCCAACAATATGCGTTGGCGCATTTTGATATGCAGCACATGGTTGATCAGTATGAAGCGTTGTTTGTAAGCGCGGGATAACATACTAAAAGATCTCATCAGCCCTCATCTGCACTGAGTGCCAAGCCGCCAAGCGCAATAACTTTACGAATGTTGGCTTTGGAGAAATTTGAAATTGACAAAAATAACGGTAAACAGAATATACACGTATATATTTTTCTAGCGCGAACGACTCATAGCGGTCATAGTTTGAGATTCCAATACGCGCGACGTGAGTTAAAAGATAACGGGCCGCATTGGCGGCCCGTTGTACTTTTATGTAACGATTATTATTTGGTTCGTTTGTGCAAACGCTTTACTTGCGTTTGTACACTCGAACGTAATCGATTTCTAATGCAGGGTTCGTAAAGTTATTCAAATCGTTTTGTGTAGGAAAGAAGTCGTTGTAATCTCTGCCTAGGCCGCCAGAATTTTCTGGGTAATTCGTCCAATGACCACCTATCGCCAAATTCATAATGAGGTATAGATCTTCATAGTCAACAGCACCGTCCTGCACTTCGCTGACTTTCTCACCATCGATTAGCCAAGTCACCTTTCCAGGCTCCCATTCTACTGCATAGGTGTGATAGTCCTGACTGAAGTCTGTTCCATTATAGATTTGACCCTCTGGTCGAGGTTTAATAGACACTGCGTCTCCATCGTAGTATGCGTTCACATTATTAAAATAATGAAAAGAATTGTAGATGTACCAAGGCGCATGCCCAAGGTTCTCCATGATGTCAATTTCAGTTTTATGTGTGCCTTCGTCATTGCGCTTTTGATGATGTAACCAAAAAGCAGGGAATGTACCGACATGGTTCGGAATTTTTATTCTGGCCTCGAAGTAACCATATTTCTGTGTGAACTTGTCGTACGTTGTAAGTGCACCAGATAGAAAATCTTGCTGTGCAACCATTTCGCGTAGCGGACCATGGCCTTGCTTATTGTTGTTAGTTTTAAGTGGATTTCTTACAGCGCGAATGGCGAGTCGTGAACCATCAAGTTCGAAAGGATTATGTTGAGATGCAACTAGATCAAGATGATCTTGGTCATCCGTAAGCGAGTTCACGTAAAATTGATTCTCCCCGTTTATCACTCGATACTCGTTCCGCTCACCGTTAAATTCGCCGTCCCAGCGCAGTTGTGTGTTCCATCGACCGCTATTTAAATTCGATGCGTTGAACTCATCACTGAAAGTGAGTTCATAGCCGCGTTTTTGGGTTGCCTCACTATAACTATATGAGGCAGGATCAATTGGCTGATCGTTATCATTTTGAATTGGTGGTGGCGCAGAAGAATTCGTATCGTTGAAGTTGGTTTTAACGATAATTTGCTCTGTAGCAGAGGATTCGCTGTATTTACCAGCATCATTGATCGCCTTAACCGTCATTGAGTGTTCGCCTGCCCAAAGGTTTTGACTAAAGAACTTTGTGTCTGGGGTCGACCCAGCGTTAGCACCATCTATGGTGACTTCATATTTCGTAGCACCTGGTGTCCAATCCCACTCCCATTGCACTTGAGTGGCGCTCTGAATAACGGCTCGAGGGTTCGTTGGAGGATCTATTGCGAAGGCTGCGCCTGCGGCAAACAAGATGAAAGGTACTACCAGCGCTTTTATAGTTGCGCTTGCGATCATTTTAGATTTCATATCGGTTTAGCTCTTTATTTTTCAGGTTTTCTAAGTTGCAAGTGCAGGTCGATTTTCTAAATTGACGGCCCTGTGTACGACGTCTGCATCTATTCTTTTTTATCTTCTTAAGTTAAAGTTGAATAATCAACGGTTTGTTTTGAGCCATTCCTAAATTGGAGTTGGCGCGCTGAGCCCTTGATGTCGGATGCGAGTCTGTATTAGAAACCTGAATCGAAACTGAAATAATTGAGTCAAAACGACTAGAAAGGATTAAATAAAAAGCATGTTTCTAAATGTTAATCCACTAACTTGTTGATAGAACCAAGCCGTGAGGATTTTGTTATTAGCGTGTCATTAGCGCCACTTTAATGGTGTTTTTGTATCTAACGAATTGTTAATCTGACCACTGCGAAAAATTGTAGGTTTCGTGCCTATATAAACGCCGTCAATTACGGTAGTCATTGTTGGCTCCAGAGGGTACTGTTTGTGATGTCTTACCAATGCATTGATAGATTATGCCCAACACTAAAATAACCATTCGCTTAGCCACTGTAGATGATCTGCAAGATGTTCAAGTGTGCGCGCGAGCGGCTTACGCCAAGTATATCGATCGGATGGATCAAGTGCCAGCCCCTATGGTTGTCAACTTCGCTCGCCAAATTAACCTTGGCCAGGTGTACGTCGCTTTGCGCAGTCTGTCATTCGTTGGGTATGTCGTTTTTTATGCTCAACGCCACCATATACATTTGGAAAATGTGGCTGTTGTTCCTTCTCAAAGTGGCCAAGGAATAGGGAGGGCATTAGTGGAGTATGTTGAGGCTGTAGCACGTGAAAAAGGCTTCGATAGTGTTGAGCTGTATACAAACGAGGTCATGACAGAGAATCTTGCTATGTATCCCTATTGGGGTTACAAGGAAATTGATCGAAAGCCGCAAGCAGGTTTTAACAGAGTATTTTTCCGAAAATCAATTGCACCCGTTTGAGCGGTGCAGAACTGCTATCCGATGGTATTGACCCTAATCTCTGTAAACTGATCGGCTGCTCAGAGTCAATCTGTGTGAGCGTAGGTCGGTTTTGTTGAAAATAAGCACTTGCATAAAAATGGTCTCTAGTTGTATGATTAGGCAACGAAATGTTACCGGTAACATTTTAATCAGGCCAAATTAGATTTTGTACTGATTCCCTGTTGAACGTAGCGATAAGATGCAATGCCTAAAATCAAATTAGAAAATCTGACCAAGCGCTATGGCAAGGTTGAAGTTCTGCATAGCATTAATCTTGAGATGGAAGATGCAGAATTCACTGTGCTTGTCGGTCCATCCGGGTGTGGAAAGTCTACTACGCTGCGCATGATCGCTGGGCTTGAGTCGGTGTCAGAGGGCGAGATTTATATTGATGGGCGAGCTGTTAGTCGCCTGGAACCAAAAGAACGCGACTTAGCAATGGTTTTCCAGGACTACGCGCTATACCCACACATGAATGTGGCTAAGAACATGTCATTTGCACTGCGCCTTCAGAAACGCCCTAAAAAAGAAATAGACCAAAAAATTGGTGATGTAGCTGAAATGCTTGGTCTAACAGATTATCTTCACAGAAAACCTGCTGAGCTTTCAGGTGGCCAGCGCCAACGCGTTGCAATGGGCCGCGCACTAACTCGCGATAGTTCAACTTTCTTATTTGATGAACCCCTATCGAACCTTGATGCAAAGCTACGCACACAAATGCGTGCAGAGCTTGCAACGTTGCGTCAACGCGTGCATAAGAATATGATTTACGTAACTCACGATCAAATTGAAGCAATGACACTGGCTGATCGCATCGTGGTTATGCACGCTGGAAAAATACAACAGCAGGGAACACCTGAGGCGTTGTTTAAAAAACCAATAAACAAATTTGTTGCAGGATTTTTAGGCACGCCACCAATGAATTTCCTCCAAGCGAGCATTGAACAAGAAGGCGATGGTACCTATCTGACAGGGCAAAACTTTAAGATACGGTGTGATGAACCAACGATGCAGCGGTTGAATAAAGCGAAGTCGTCAACCTTAGACTTAGGCATTCGTCCTTCTGACCTTTTATATGATCCCGCTGCACCTGTAGAGAGTGCAATTGAAGTCGATGTCGTCGTGTCTGAATACGTGGGTGCCCAATCGGTTCTCATTGGCGATTGTGGGGGCGAAAAAGTCATGGTCGAACTCAAATCTGATACACCGGTAAAGCTAGGTGAAAAGCTCAAATTTAAGGTTGATCTTGCAGAGTTACATTTTTTTGACATGAGTGATGGACAATCGATTGGTTAGCCGTTTCTCATATTTTCATTAGTAGTATCAATATTGAGTTGTTTAAACTGGAGGAGCACATGATTAAATTTGTAAAGTCACTGCGATGGGTGGCAGCGGCATCGGTTGCAGCAGCATCCGTACTCACAGCAGGACAAGCTTTTGCTGGTCCGTATGATGATTACGCTGGTTCAACCTTGGTCGTCAACTTCCCTGCACATCCGCACTATGATGCGGTTATGAAAATACTGCCTGAATTTACGAAAGAGACAGGCATTGAAGTAGAAGTTGATCAGCTTCCGTATTTGAAAATGCGTGAAAGACAAACGCTTGAACTGGGTCAGGACGAAGGTGATTATGATCTGGTTGCGTACGTTGTTTTCTCTAAAGCAGATTATGTTTATGCAGATCAACTAGAGAACTTAGCTCGCTATTTCATGAACCCTAAGTTATCAGACCCTAGTTACGATGCTGACGACCTTATCGATGGTTACGTTTATAACATCGGATTTGCCGGTGGTAATAAGGGTTATCTACAAGGTAAAACGGGTTCTTTATATGGCATACCCTATGGATCTGAAACATCAGTACTAGGCTATCGAAAAGACATTTTCGAAAAGCACGGTTTGAAAGTACCAGAAACCTATGACGAAATGCTTGATATTGCGTGCAAGATTCCGGAGCTTGAACCTGGAATGGGTGGATTGAGTTCAAGAGCTGCATCGGGTCACCACGCAGCCCATGCGTTTCTATTGCACTTAGCTCCATTAGGAGGTCGTATTTTTGATGATAGTTGGAACCCGATAGTCAATAACGCTGCTGGTGTACAAGCGGCTAATGCATTAAAAACGATCGTTGATTGTGGGCCTGAAGGCGCTTCAAGTTTTGGTTTTGGTGAAGCTCTAGGTTCATTTCTAGCGGGTGATACAGCCATGTTCCTAGATACGACCGTTGTCGCAGGACAAATTGATGACCCAAAGAAATCCAAAGTTGTCGGAAAAGTGGGTTGGGCTATGCACCCAATGGGAACTCGTCGTGGTAGTCAGACGGGTGGTTTCGGTATTGGTATTCCAAAGAATGCTGAAAACAAAGATGCGGCTTTTTTATTAATGCAGTGGCTCACATCAAAGAAAGGCGACAAGCTTGTTGCTATGGCCGGTGGAAATCCGTCGCGCTTTTCTACACATGAAGATGCAGACGTAAACGCCAAATTTCCACACATGAAAACCTTTGGTGAAGCTCTGCAACATGCCGACCCAGACTGGCGTCCAATCATTCCTGTTTGGGGAAAGATCAACGCAGATCTAGGTACCACTTTATCTAAGGTATTAACGGAAGACTTAGATATTCAAGAAGCGTTAGATGGCGTTGCTGAGCGTACTAAAGCGGTAATGGATGAAGCTGGGTATTACACCTGGAAGTAGTTGGCTGTAACTTCTAGAAGCAGTTAGTTGAAAGCTGACTACCGGCTTATTGTTGCCGGTAGTCATGCCGCTCACATTATCACTTTACATCGTTAATTTGTATTTACCCTATTTCTGATAAGCCCTATTTCATGCTATGAGCACAGCGAATTTCAATCGATTAACGCCTTACCTGTTTTTGGCACCCGCGGTGGTGATCATGGCATTGGCACTGTTATACCCATTGGGGTACATGGTGTACGGCAGCTTTAGGGATTGGGATCCTAGTCAGGCATTGGGTGAGTCGACCTTTGTCGGGTTGGCCAATTACGTCACTCTGTGGAACGATCCTAATTTTCGAGAAAGTGTTGGAGTCACGTTGAAGTTTGCGGTATCCGTTGTCAGTGTAGAGATGGTGATTGGAGTAGGGCTGGCTTTGTTGCTAGACAGAAAATTGCGTGGCATGTCCATTCTTCGAACCTTGTTTATTCTGCCAATGATGATTGCACCTGTGGTGGTCGGTCTTATTTGGCGCTACATGTATCACCCCAGCGTTGGCATATTCAACAACACACTAAAGTCTCTAGGGCTAGAGTCCGTAGATTGGCTTGGTCAACACGCACTTTTATCAATCATCATTGCAGACATTTGGCAATGGACACCTTTTATATTCATCTTATCTTTGGCTGCTTTGCAATCGTTGCCACGCTCCGCGCTTGAGGCCGCTCGTATTGATGGTGCAACAGGTTGGCAGCAAATAATACACATTAAACTGCCTTTAATGATGCCGGTTTTAATTGTAACTGGACTGCTTCGTTTGATCGATGCATTCAAAGTACTGGAAGTTATCTTGGTCATGACAGAAGGTGGTCCGGGATTATCCACCGAAATATTGGCGCTGCGCATATCGCGCACTGCGACTGAATTCAGAGAACTTGGAGTAGCCGCAGCGATGTCTGGTTACCTTCTATTGATGTTGATGACGCTGACTATAACCATGCTGGCCTATAACAAAATTCAAGAGTACCGTGCAGCGCGTGCAATTCGGGCGATAGAGGAAGATATGTAATGAGCGCCCAAACTGACCATTCGCAGTCGCAGCATCCAGCGTTCTATGCTGTCATAGTCATGTTAGTTATCATGGCTGTTGGCCCGATCGTGCTGATGTTCACCAGTTCATTCAAACTTGATGTTGATATTATTTCTGGCACATCTGGTCTGCTCTTTTTACCCACTATTCAAAACTATGAAACCGCATTATGCGATGTTTTGCCCTATGAACTGGAGCACTTAGATTTTTGTGCTTTGAAGTTCGGTGGTGCTTTTGTCAATTCATTAATTATCGCATTGGTGTCAACCGTACTGACGCTCATCATTGGCTGTATGGCGGCTTATGCATTGGTACGGTTCCGCTTTATGGGGCGTGACACTGTTTCGGGTTCGACGTTAATGGTGCGCATGGTGCCACCAGCGGTATTGCTCGTCCCTGTTTTTGGTTTGTGGAATAACGAATTCTGTATTTCCAAAGCCTCGTGGTTGGGCTCATGGATTCGTGAAGAATTTGGTGGGCGAGGCGATGTATGTTTGGCTGGAACACATTCAGGCATCATTTTAATTTACGTAGCAATGAACTTACCTTTTGTTATCTGGATACTGCAAAGCTTCATCGTTCAAGTTCCGAGACAACTAGAAGAAGCTGCACGCATGGACGGTGCTGGGCCGTTCCAGGTTTTCTTTAAAGTGGTTCTACCATTAATCAAACCTGGGCTAGCGGCTGCCGCTATTTTTACTTTCCGCATAGCTTGGAATGAGTATTTGCTGGCGTCGGCTTTATCCGATCGTGACACTAAAACCGTTCCCATACTCATTGTTAACAATATGTCTGAATTTAATATTGAGTGGGGTGTGATTATGGCCACCGGTATGTTGCTGGCCATTCCACCGATCATCTTCACTTTGTTTGCGTCTCGTCAGATCATTACTGGAATGACGGCTGGTGCGGTAAAGGGTTAAGTCGAACTGAGTTAGTTCATAGAAGATATAAAAAATAAAAAGAGAATACAGTATGAAACGTGTTGCGGTTATAACCGGTGGTGGTGGTGGAATAGGGCGAGCAGTTGCGCTCGCACTAAGTGAAACAGATTGGCATGTTGTGGTCGCTGGTAGAACGCAAGAAAGTCTTGATGAAACGGTTGCATCGATGAAGACTGACGGTCTGGCTGTTGCTTGTGATGTTAGTGATGCAGCTGATGTATCGAAGTTATTTAGCGACACAGTCGCGAAGTTTGGACAGGTAGACATGCTATTCAACAACGCAGGAATTGCAGCTCCAGCGGTTCCTATTGATGAGCTGTCAATCGACATTTGGAACCAAGTGGTGGCTATCAATCTTTCTGGTGCTTTTATGTGCGCACAAGCAGCCTTTGGGCAAATGCGTAAGCAAGCTAGTGGTGGCCGCATTATCAATAACGGGTCTATCTCTGCAACGACGCCGCGACCGTTTTCCGCACCGTACACTTGCACGAAACATGCGATTTCAGGTTTAACAAAATCGCTGTCGCTTGATGGGCGGCAGTTTGGTATCAGCTGTAGCCAGATAGATCTTGGTAACGTGACTTCAAAAATGGGTGATCAGATGGCACAGGGTGTATTGCAGCCAAATGGCTCAACGCTCGCCGAGCCTACCATTCCAGTAAAGCCAGTATGTGATGCCATTTTGTACATGGTTAATCTACCAAAAGAGGCGAATGTTTTAAACATGACGGTAATGGCTAATGACATGCCTTTTGTTGGCCGCGGTTAGAAGCTGGTTCAGCTACACACATATATTGGAGAAATTCTGTGACAACAAAAACAATAGAGCTTGAAAAAGACTACACACTCATTGTCGGCACCTACACCGACTTGGATGCTCTTGCGCATCAGCCTTATGCTCCAACCTCGGGCAAAGGTATCTATGGTTTAACGATGACAAAAGCAGGCAAGCTTATTGAGCGTGAAGTAGTAGAAGCTCTTAACCCTGCTGTATTGATCCCACACAGCAATGAAAAAATGATGTACGCCATTGTGGAAACAATACAGAACAATGGGGAAGTATTACAGTTTAATGTTAGCGATGACGGTTCACTAAAGCTGGTAGATACTTTTACCGCATCGGGTAAGTCCACCTGCTATTTGGCATTGTCGCCGCAAAAGGATGTGGCTATTGTTATTAACTATTGGGATGCCATTATCGATGTTGTTAACGTTGCGAAAAATGGTCAGCTTGGTGATGTTATTCAAAGCTTTAAACAACTCTATAGAAAAGAGGGGCAATGGCGACAGGTTCAACAACGAGAAGATCATTGGACTAACCGCCAAGTTGGACCGCATGCACATTGCGCGCACTTCTGGAAAGACTGGGTCTTTATTCCAGACCTTGGTGAGAACGCTATTTTTCAATACCGCTACGATCCATCAAAGAAAATGCTTGAGCCCGATACGCATATCGAGTTTGAAGCAGGTTCTGGCCCAAGACATATGGTGATGCATCCGACCATGGATCTTTGCTATGTATCGAATGAGTTATTCAACACCGTCTGTGTGGCAAAGCTCGATGCATCAGAACCTGGGGTCAGTAAGGCGCGTTTAATTCCCATTCAATATGAATCGACATTAGAGAACCGTGAGCAAACATCCTACGTGTCTGAGATAAAGCTATCACCAGATGCACGTTTTTTATACGTGTCCAACCGGGGTGATAACACTTTGGCTGTCTTTAAAGTATTAGCCGATGGCCAACTAGAGCGTATCGCTTTAGTTCCAACCGGTGGGAAGTTCCCTAGACACTTCGCTATCACACCTTGTGGAAAAGCCGTGATTATTTCTAATCAAGACTCATCTACCATTAATTTATTTCATCGTGACGTAGAAACTGGACTAGTCACCGCGACTGGGGATGTCTATGACATACCAGCGCCAAACTACATTCGTTTTATCCGGTAGGCGAACAGATGTAGCACAATGGTAACGACGTTATGAGCCTTAAGTATTCAGCCAATATTGGTTTCCTATGGGAACATCTTTCGTTGCCTGATAGGATCGTTGCAGCTGCAAACGCTGGATTCGATGCTGTGGAATGCCATTTTCCTTATGAGTATGATGCCAATGAAATAGCGTCAGTACTCAAGTCCACTAAGCTTCCCATGATTGGCATTAACACTGTTTTAGGGCCGCCTGATGAAGGGTATTTTGGAATGGCCGCGTTACCCGGTAAACAGGTGCAGGCACGCGATTATATCGATCAAGCGATAACCTACGCATCCGCCATTGGCGCATCCAACGTCAATGTTGTGGCTGGAGCAGGCGTTCATACTTCAGACGCGGTGTACCAAGATAATCTTCGTTATGCCTGCAAGCAGGCGGCGCAGTTCGGTATAACGGTTCTGATAGAGCCGCTCAACCCTCGCGCTGTTGCCAATTATCACTTTAGTACGGTGGAGCAAGCCATATCCATTATCGATGCCGTTGCGATGGATAACCTAAAGCTCATGTTCGATTGCTTTCACACGCAGATCGTGCAGGGCGATTTAGTCACACTTCTACACCAATACATGAACTATATTGGGCATATACAGATTTCTGCGGTACATGATCGTGGTGAGCCGGATGAAGGTGAAGTAAACTACCCCTTCGTACTAGACGTCCTACAGAAAAATGGGTATAGCGGATACATTGGCGCGGAGTATAAGCCGCGCGGCGAATCAGTTGAAACTGGGATTGCCTGGCTTAAGCAATTCCGTCGCCTTTAGCACTACGTTGCACCTCGAATGAGTCAACGAGGTAAATCCAACCCTGTCACTATGGAGGATGTGGCTAAAGCTGCTGGCGTCTCTAGAATGACTGTTTCTCGTGCCATGCGAGCAGATGGGTCGGTTTCTGAAAGTACACGCGAGCGAATCCTAAAAATTGTTCACGAGATGAACTACGTGCCTGATCAAATGGCCGGTAGTTTGTCCACTAAGCGCTCAGGGTTTGTGGCAACGTTAGTACCCTCACTAAACAACGTTCACTACGCCAAGATGGTTCAGGCGCTCACGGAAACCATTGAAACAACCGGTATGCAAATTTTGTTGGGTCATACCGACTACTCTATGGCTCGAGAGGAGCAGCTTGTAGAGAGCATGCTTAAGCGTCGGCCGGAAGCCATAGCGCTGCCGTTTGATGGTCATACCAGTAGAACCGTTAAGCTATTAAAAAACGCACAAATTCCGATTATAGAATTATGGGAAACCCCCGCTAAACCCATTGGCTATACCGTTGGATTTTCTAACGAACAAGCCTCCTACCGAATGACCGAAAAGCTCATTCAACTTGGTTATCGCAACATTGCTTTTTTGTGTGAAACCAATGATGAATGGACGCGTGGAGCGGCCAGAAGAACAGGGTTTCGTAATGCAATGCAAGCCGCAGGTTTATCACCTCACCGAATGATCCGTTATGGCGAGCCACCAATGTCCATCAAAGATGGTTACTACATTGGCAAGAATTTAAAGCAATATTACGACGATATTGACTGCGTTTTTTGTGTATCTGATTCACCTGCATTCGGTTTACTCAGAGCGCTACAAGAACAGGGTGTTCAAGTCCCTAATGATGTCGGTGTTGCAGGCTTTGGTAACTTTGAAGTATCTCGTTACGCCATGCCGTCTATCACCACAGTAAAAGTTGATCCTGCCGAAGTCGGTAGAGTAGCCGCAGATCTCGTCATTCGTTTATTAGACGATCAAGAAAACCAACGTAAAGAACCGAAGAAATTTCAAATTGATGTGTCGTTGAGTATGCGCGATAGTACGCGGTTGGTTAAGTCGGCCGGCTAACGGCATAATTACCATGTTTGAAGGGCTGACAGCGACTAAACTAATTAACTTTGTGTAGCCAACTTGCAGGAAAAAAAATGAATAAAGCGAGCCGGGTATTATTAGTCCAATTCGGGAATGTTTGTGATTTGCGTCGATGCACAATCATTCTATTGCTGGCGGTATTTTCTCTTGGTCATACCGGCAGCATTTTTGCCGCCGACCCTCCCGAGAATATCAGGCTTGAAGATAACGTTCTTCGCTGGGATCCGGTCGAGAACGCTGTCAACTACAACGTCTACTTGCTAAGTGGGCCAGTCGTAGACAACTCTGTAACACCTCGTTATGCCGCGACAGTGAACAGCGTTCTGGAATTTCGTCCAACAATGGATGGTTTTTACACAGTCGTTAGTGTTGTCCTTGGGGACAATGGACTCGAGTTCTCTAATGTGGCCGACGGTGTAACAGTCGCTTTCAGTGGGTCAGGAGAAGGCCCCACAATAGTGACGATTAACAACGCCTTGGAGATTCGCACAGTACGTTGCGATGATGTTGTCGCGGGTGGCTCTTGCGAAAGCCAGTGTTCTTTGGCGTTTAGAAGCAATCCTACAGGGGGTGCCTGTAGAGCAGATACGGGTGTCGTGCTACACCAACGGGCTCGGATCAACGGTTTTGAGTGTATTAGTCAGAGCGATACATCTTTTGTAGAAGTAGACGTGTATTGCTTGCGTACCTCTAACTTATAATATCTCAGTGAAATGCGCTGTTAGGCGATACACGTGTGTTGTCGCCTTGCAGCAGAGCTCTTCCTTTGGAGCTTCTTGTTAGGCGCATTACCATCCTACACTTTTAGCCCAGTTTCTACGCATTTCGTTATGTGATTGGATGTCCTTTGACTTTGAACCAGGATTAGTGTTTAGCTCTTCTAAATATGCTTTGATAGCTTCTTGCACCGAAGGCAAACCCAATTTCTTTTTCGTAGCGTTAGCAATATTCATACTTTTTATATTCGCGTAAAGTTCACCACTAACTTTCCACTCAAAGAAAAGACCACAGATCTGAGGCTTTCTGTTACGCTGAACTGGGTATAGCTGCTTTTTTCTGTAATCTCGATCCGACCGTTTGCATATTTTCACCCAACATTAGGCTGGTTACAGCACTTTGCTGTCATTCTATATTGATGCTGTTAGTCGGCAAATTCAGAAACCAAAAAATCGAATACTCTTCGAACCCGTCTATTAGTTCTCAGCTCGTTATGTGTAACTAACCAAAGTGGAACTGTTATTGGAGCAAGACCCGGGACGACGACTCGTTCAACAAGAGGTTCTTTATCAGCTATTTCTTCAATCATTCCGCTAATTGCGACACCATGCTTAACCAATTCCCATTGCACATTATGGTTTTTTGTTATGACGGGAAAATTGTGTGGGGTCAAATCAAAACCCTGGGCATTAAGTAAAGAAAGCAGACGGCCAGACTTTTCGAAGTCAATAAAGTTGGCATTGTTTAATTCGGTGATAGTCCTGGGATTACCCAGGCTATGGAGATAGGTCGTTGCAGCGTAGAGATGTCCTCTTGCGTCGTAAAGTTTTTTTACGATCAGTTCTGGCTGAGAGGGTCGAAAACTGCGTATTGCGATATCAGCTTCTCTACGATTCAAGTTGCTTTCGTCGTTCGTTGAAACGATTTCAATTTCAATACCAGGTTCTAGTTGCCGTAACTTTTGAATTATTGGTGGCAGTATAAAAGTAGAAAATATTTCGGTTGCAGTGACGCAAATACTCCCTTCAATAATGTCTGACTGCCCTGATGCCGATAATGAAAACCGATTCGCTGCGTCTCCCATCGCGCGTACGTGCTCGACCAACTTAATTCCGTTTGGCGTTAGCTCCAGACCTCTACCAATGCGAGAAAAAAGCTCGACTCCGATTTCCTGTTCTAGTGCCGCAACTTGACGCCCTAAAGTAGGCTGCGTCATATCAAGCGCACGTGCAGCGGCCGCTAAGGATCCCTCTTCAGCAGTGACCAAAAATGCCCTTGCGCGGTTCCAGTCAAATGTTATTGATCGCCAATCCATACAATTATGTATATCTGATATAAAAATATCATTCTATTATGTTTATTTCCGTATTGATAGTATGCCTATAGAAAATGACATCCAGTTAGTTAACTTGAATTCGGTGGTGGTAGATGACTGTGCAGAAAGTACTTCTCCTTGTTTCAACGCTTTTTTTAGCGTCCTGTTCCAGCACGATTCAAAGCGCATCCGTCTCGGAGGCCTACAAAAATTATGAGCTCCAGAAGTTTGAACGTACGTTAGAACTGATCACCAGAGCAGAAAATGCAAGAGCAACGACTCCTGATGTGAAAGCAGAGCTGACCTACTTGAAGGCACGGACCCATGAAGGTTTAGGGGAACAGAAAATTGCCAATGCCTTTTACGAATATCTTGCAGAGCAGCACAGAGATTCTCAATACGGTTATCTGGCAAGTAAGAAGCTAAAGTCAAGTTTATAGAATTCAGCAGTCGAGTTTATTTTCAGTTCATTGTTATTGGCCTTGGAACATTTCATGAAAGACATTGTAGTTTGGGTAATACACACTCCCGCCGGAACGGTTGGATTGGTTTCTGCCGTCGTTGCCTTGCTCGCAAGTAAGGGAGGCGCTCTTCATCGAAAAGCCGGCACTTGTTTCACTGTTGCAATGCTTATTATGCTGGTTTCAGGATTCGTAGCGGCATTGTTAAAAGAATCCACTGATGACATGTTTTTGAGTGTCGTAGTGATGTATACCGTGTTCAGCGCCTGGCTAACAGCTCACCACAAGAAAAATGAATCTGGCTTCCTGGAACGTGTGGCTTTGTTATGGATAGTCGCTATTGCCATAGCGGCATTATCTATAAGTGCTGGTTGGCGTGAAGTAATTGCTCCGAATGCCTACCTCTTTTGGGCAGGCTTTGCCGTGCTCTGTGCAATTGGCGATTTCCGTAATTTATACCGATCAGGTTTGTCAGGTACTCAACGTGTAATTAGACATGTGTGGCGTATTGGATTTTCTCTGGCCTGGGCCGCGTTAGCATTCACGGACAAGATTGTAAAAATGCTAGGTTCTAATGTTAAAGAACTGCCGGTAGAACAGATGTTACTTATAGTCGCTGTCCCGACAATGCTTATATTGATGACAACATGTTATTGGATATCAAAAATCCTGTTTTTTTCCCGTAAGCAATTCGCTGGTTATGATGACCAAGCAAAGTAGTTAATTACGTCCATTATCGGATCAGGAAAAAACGAGTTCTTCGATAGGCATTTCAAATTAAATAGATGCCGTCAGATTTTCGATTGATTCATTGATGAAAACGTCTTTCCAATTGATATGAAGTCCTTGGAATTTTCCTGAATGATTGAGAGAGTGGAACGCTGCCAACACCTAACATGGGATGTTGGTGAACAAGTACTTAGAAAGAAAGGAAATGTTGTACTAGATATTGGATTTATGACTAAAGCAAAGAGAGAATATGTCTTTAACAAGGCGAAGGTGATCGGAGCTTCTGTCGAAGTTCACTATAACAATGCACCAATTAATTTTCGAAAGCAGCATGTAACAAAGAGAAATTCTGAAAAAGATCGATCCGTTTATTCACGAGAACCAAAACGCATCTGTTCGCTGATAAAAATTGGTTCGCTTATAGCCTTTTTGCTCGGAGTTAATATCGGATGTACCGATATCGACAGAGGATGGTCTCCTGGGAACGGCTCCAGAGGGAGGATGGACGATACCCGTTCTCTATCAGAGAGCTGTTGAAGGCGGTTTTTCTGGCTCGGTCCTGGTGCGCTACCGTGGCGAGGTTCTGTTGGATTCTGCCGCTGGTTTCGCGAACCGGGAAGCAGCGATACCCAATATGTCCGACACAGTTCTCCTAGTGGAGTCGATTACTAAGCAGTACACTGGGGCATTGATAATGTCGTTACAGGAAAGCGAATTAATAAGTGTTCAAGACCAATTGCATGATCATTCCGATGATGTTCCTCAAGATAAGGCGGCTATCACAATTCATCAACTACTCACTCACACCGCTGGTTTTCCAGCTTCATTGGGTAAGGACTCTGATCAAATCGATCGCGAAGAATTTCTAGCTCTGGCCTGGTCCACTCCACTCCAATCCTCACCTGGAGCTGGATACTCGTACTCAAACGCTGGCCACAGCATTGCAGCTGCCACCGCTGAGAAAGTCACCGTTCAGTCATACGAAGTTGCGTTGCGTGAGCGTTTGTTAGCGTCGGCTGGTATAAACGAGACCGGATACGTCCTTCCTGATTGGACTGCTCGGTCGATCGCGATTGGTTACAACGGGTCTGGCAGCCTTGCCTATTACTGGAACGGGCGAACGATCGCTGCGAGTTACATTAAAACTGGTAACCATGTTGCCACGCAAGAAACCTCATGGGCTGATGATGGTCCTTACTGGCATCTACGCGGTAATGGTGGTTTGCTGGCAACCACTAGCGATCTATTAAACTGGCATGATGCACATTCGGGGACAGAGCTTCTCAATGCAAGCAGCATCGAAGCGCTTCAAGGTCGACACATTGGCAGCACAGACGACGGAACCGAGTTTTATGGATATGGTATTTTTTCCGCAGACTCGCCTGCTGGACCATTGTATTGGCATGGTGGCGCCAATGGATTCAACTATGCGCAGATGCTCAGATTTGTTGACGAGGATTTAGTCGTCATAGTACTTGCCAATGAGGATAACGGTCCTGCTAGGTACTTACCAATGGGCCTAGCCCGCACAGCTTCGTCGTCTCTTCTGAACTGGCAAAGTCCATTTGACGATTAATCTGAATTCATTTGCATTCGCATGTTATGAGTCTGCCAACGAGACGCCGGAACTCTCCATCCTCTTGTTGCAGTCCAAACTAAAATGGACACAACAGAGACGGTCTTGCTCAAGAATCATCTTTGAATATATGAATTTCCCAGTCGCCCGCTTTACCGACACAGCAGACAGTCGATTTTGGATTTTATGATGAGATTCTTGATGATGAGCTATGACAAGGTTGGGCATTAGTCGGAATAAAACAGTTCCAACTAATATGTAAATCGAGCGTCCGCTTACCGCATCTAGCGATGCACTGCTCAAACGGTATATTGCGATGTACTTGGTATAACAGCATTATTCATGGAATCTCAATGTGAACGTTTTTGGACTGTAAAAAGGGCACAGAGAAACACTGATCGAATCGACCGTCAAATTCGCTTGGTAATTATTTGCGACAAAATCGCTTGGTAGTTAAGGTACGACAGATTGGCTTGGTGTTAACAGCGGCAATTGTAAAAGTGTCATTACCAAGCGAATGTGGCGGTCTTATCACCAGGCCATTCTGTCGTAGCACCATAACAACGCGATGATTTAATTTCAATCTATAGGCGCGTTATGATGCTCTGAAGCGGACGTTGCAAAGGTGTAGAAAATAATAAGTGTATGACGAAAAATACATTGATTTGTCGCGAGTGGAACTGAAATTACATCTGCGCGATACTTGTACTACTTGGTTCCTGACGTGTCCAGAAACTGGCCAATCGCAGCACCAATTTCCTGAGGTTTTTCTAGTTGCGGTGAGTGACCTGCGTTAGGCACGATCACTAGTTCTGAATCAGGAATCAACGCATCATAAGCTTCAGCGACATTGAATTTCACCACCTGGTCTGCCTCACCCCATAGAATCAAAGTCGGTATAGCGATGTTGCTGATACGATCTTTCAAGTCAAAGTCCTCACCACTTTTTAC
>ENA-ORXT01000595-ORXT01000595.1-marine-metagenome-genome-assembly--contig:-NODE-595-length-55987-cov-178.718744_pt1 | contig 55987 bp, 39 predicted proteins | sample MGYA00237868_ERZ511482 | MGnify/ENA metagenome assembly ERZ511482 | reverse complement strand
ATGGTTATTACACCAGAAGTTAATACAATAGGTGTACCATCGGTTGCTGCTGCAAAAACAATATCATCGCCAGCTACTGCCACGGCTGCTGCGTCTCTTAGAGAGCCTGCACCGGCATCGGCAGAAGTAGTAACAGTTATTGTGGCTGCTTGTACGCCAAATGTTGCGGCAATAATAAAAAGCAACATCGAATTAAATAGTTTAAGATTTTTTTTCATATAATAAATATTTTTGTATTTGTGATTAATTCTGGATTTTTTCTGCTTAAAAAAGAAAACCTATTTTATTTACGAGTACGTATTGTTGATTGGATTTTGAAAGTGTTTGTATTTTAGAAATACCTTTTTAATAATGTAACATATATGACAATTTTGGAGTATGCTAATTGTTTGTTATCTAATCAACTTATCTCGAATAAATCATCGCTTTTCTATTACTAAACCAAAAAATTTGACTATAATAAGTGGTACTCATAGTTTTAATGCTTCGAAAATGGGCTACATATTCTGCTAAAAAAAATACAGCGATCACTTCATTTACTGATTTTTTCACTTATCAAAACATTATCCACTAAACTATTGAGCAATTGATTGTAAACGAGTTGTGTTGGTTTGCAATAAGTTTTATGATCCTACTACCTAAAATAGACCCAATTTGGATTTTTCTAATCCTTTAAAATATTTATCAAATAAATAAAACAACGGTTCTGTGACATTTGACTTGGAGTTTTTAACTACTAAAAAAATACATGTTGACCTAATATTGCTATTTGTTTGAAAAAACTATCTTATTGTATCTGTTTTAGGGTTTCCGATTTTATATTGACTTACTTCATTTTCAAATGTTTGGTTAATTAACTTTCATCTGTTCTTTACTCGCCAATGTAACTATGTTATAAGATGTTTTATTATTTACTTATGATCTTATATTTTATTTAAAATTAAATTTAATTTTCATATTGTCATCAAATTTTAAAGCGGTGTCAAATTTGCCTTTCTTTCCTTTAAAACCTTTTATAATTGCGGTATGGCCATTATTCATAAGATCTTTAATGTTTTTTGCGGTTATTTTTTTTCCGGCAATAGTAAACCAAAGCTGAAAATCGCATCCATCATTTGTACAATCTAATAATTTAGATTTTCTAAGCAGCTTTTTTTGCTTGCATTTTGGACATTCCTCCATATCGGTTCTTTGTACCACCATCGCTTTTATTTCATCTACAATTTTTTTAGTGTAAGCTTCTATTTGCTGTTTAAATTGTATAACTGGTTGCTCTCCTGCTTCTATTTGTTTTAGTTTGTATTCCCAATTGCCCGTCATTTCAATATTAGAAATATAAAGTTCTTTCGTTAAATGGTACAACATTAAACCTGTTTCAATAGGTATTAAAGATTTGCCTTTGTTAGCAATGTAATTTCTTTTGAATAGCACATCAATAATACCCGCCCTGGTTGCTGGTGTGCCAATACCAAATTTATTAAGTATTTCCTCATCATCATCTTCAACTAACTTACCTGCATTTTCCATTAACGCCAATAAGGTAGCTACGGTTAATAAAGGCGGTGCTTTGGTATGTTTAGTTTGGTTTTTGACAGCCACTATTTTAACACTTTCGTTTTGCGGAACTTTTGGTAATAGTTCATCCTCTTCTTTGTCATTATTTTTAAATAGTTCTGCCATCCGCCAACCTTCTTGTAATACTACCGTTCCTTTTGACAAAAATTTATGTCCATTAGGTTCAAAATTATAGGTTGTTAATAGTTTAATACAAGGCTTCATAAATGCCATAATTAGAGAAGCAGCAATTAGCAAATAAACATTATTCTCTTTTACCGATAGTGTTTTTGCTGGTTCATTAGTTGGTATTATAGCATGATGATCTGTAACTTTATTGTTGTTGAAATAGCGCTTTGAAAATTCAATTTTCTCAATCGTTTCGTAGGCAGGTTGTAAAGCTCCTACACCAACATTTTGCAACCTCGCTTTCATCGTTCCTTTCATATCATCAGTTAAATGTTTACTGTCGGTACGTGGGTAAGTAATGTATTTTTTTTCATATAATTTTTGAGCTATTGAAAGTGTTTCTTTTGCAGAATAGCCAAATAGATTATTTACTTTTTTTTGCAAACCCGTTAAGTCATATAACAGTGGTGGTTGCTCTTTTCGCTCCTTATTTGTTACACTAATAAGCTTCGTAGTTGTTATACCTTGCAACGAATCAACTATTTCTTTTGCTTTGTTTTTATCGTTCAGCCGCTCAAAATACACCGCTTTAAATTGTTGATTGTTATAGCTCATTACTAATTCGGGTTGCCAAAAAGGTTCGGGTTTAAAATTGATATGAGCTAAATAACGTTCTGCTATTAACCGCAGCGTTGGCGTTTGCACACGCCCAACAGATAACAAGGTATTGCCACCTGCTTGCATTGTTAAAGCCCTTGTTGCATTAAGGCCTACTAACCAATCTGATACCTGCCTGCTCATTGCAGCAGCATAAAGGTTGTTGTAATTACTAATAGGTTGCAAGGCTGCAAACCCGGCTTGTATCGCCTGTTTTGTTAAGCTGCTAACCCACAGCCTTTCAATCGGTTTTTTCTTTCCTACTACTCTGTAAATAAGTCTAAATATTAGTTCTCCTTCTCTACCAGCATCGGTGGCACATATAATACTATCCGCTTTTAGTATTTGTTTTTTTAGTATTTGAAATTGCTTTTTTGTTCCTTTCTTAACAACAAACTGAACTTTTTGTGGAATAATTGGTAAGTCATTAAGATTCCACTTTGAATATGTTTGGTCGTATACCTTTGGTTCTGCTAATTCTACCAAATGCCCAACCGCCCAGCTGATTGTATATTTATCATTATACAAGTACCCATCACTCCGTTGATTTATTTTTAACACTTTAGCTATTTCCATAGCAACCGATGGTTTTTCTGTTATGATTAACTTGTTCATTTTGCACGGGTAACATAACGAAAATATATAACAAGTGCATCCAAGCAATAAAAATAGAGTACACATTTTTTTGATGTGAAACGATCAAATACTATTTTGACAAACGTATTGTTCTTCAAGATTCTATTTATCTGGTGATTTAATTACGTGCTTTTGCTGCAACAGTGTGAGTCACTTTTACCCCATAATCAAAACCGTTTTCCAATTGCTGTAAGGTAATTAAAAACGGTGTGCCATTAGGGTCGAAAGTTTTGTTTCTACATTAAAAATACAAATTAAATTATAAATTTAAATGTATAAAAACCAGGCTGCCAACTTATATCAAATTGGCAGCCTGGTTAAAAATTATATTAATTTAGTAATTCTCGGTTTAGGTTGATTTTTAAAACGACAATAGCTGATATTCTTATTCATTAATTAAATCGTTTGTCTTTTTTATTGCAGGGTTTGACACTTTAACCCAATAACCAAAACCGTTTTCCATTTGTAGTATGGTATTTAAAAATGGCGGACCATTGGGGTTAAACGTTTTTGTTCCAACATTAAAACCAGTAACAAATTCTAAATTATTATCACTAATTAAATCGGCAAAATACATAGCAGGCGGTTGCGGAGCATCGGGTGGATAGGCTACTAAATTCCAACCCGCATCTAAAGGTTTTCTGAAATTATCAGCTATACAGTCACCTTCAACTATTAACACATCTGCACTTTGAACTTTTACCCAATAACCAAAACCATCTGTCACTTCTTTTAAAGTGTTTAAAAATGGTGGGCCAAAAGGGTCATAGGTCAGCGCACCATTATCAAAGCTAGTAATAAATTGTAAATTATTTGATTGTAAACCACCAAAATCATTTTGTATGGTTTTATCAGCAGGGCTTACATCTAACGAGATGAGGTTCCAACCAGGATTGAGATTGATGGTTTGGGTACAAGTCATTACACAATCGTTAATCAATGGGTCGCAAACACAAGTGGCAACATTGTTTGGTACGCCTGCATCTGCTATACAGTAAATTATATAGTTACCCAAGCCATCATTCATTATAGATTGTGTATCTGCCATATTACTACTTTCTGACACACCAATATCTACCCCCATTTCACCAGCAAAAGGGCCATCGGTTGCCATAAAAGCACCTTCGTAAGTAATAAATTGATATAGTGTACCACCTAAACAACTTACTGCAATACCGTCGTTGCCGTTTTGTATATTTGTTGGGTACCAAACGTAATAATCTAAACCACCATTAATGCTTACAAAATTTGCGGCACTTAAAATAACTGCCTCGTAAGAAGTACCAACAGATCCATTATACAAATCAACTTGAATTTGTGTTGGATCTGAACCAGCTGGTAAAGTAATTTCAACAAATTCGTTGATATCGTCCATCGCATTGTCGTAATGAAATTCGTTGATTATCGCCGAAGAAGGACATAAAGCAGGATTTATTGGTTCGCCTTGACAAGTGTCACAAGCTACCAACACATCATTTATGGTTGTACTGTTACCGTCGTCACAAGTATCGCCTAGGCTAATGCAAGATCCATCATCAATCTCAACTGTAGGATCGTAATTACAAGCTGTAGCATTTGTACAACCTATATCAGCACCACAATTAAAACTTACCAAATTGCCAACAGCAGGGCAACTGTTTGCTAATAATTGGAAGTTAGTTAACTGCCAATCGCTATAACCATCTACCCCATCATCTGTATATTCTATTCCTATATAAACTCCAGATCCAGATGCGCCACTTAAATCAGCATTTATAGTACCAGTTTCTGTTATGGTACTGGCTGTTGTCCAAGATGCGGTATTAGGGCAAGAAGTAGGGAAATTAGAGGTATATCCTACCATAAGATCGGTAACTCCAAAATTTTCGGAAGCATCAAAAACTAAATTTAATGCTGACGTATTTGACATGTTTAGTGGGCCATAAATTAACCAAGTGCTTACTGGCTCCACACAATCTCCTCCACAAAAGCCATTTACAGAAAAGCCATTTTCAATGGTTTCCCATTGCCCAAAATTGTTAAAGGCACTTATGCTGGGTGTTGGGCTAACCACTTCCCAAGCAGGTGTGCTACAGTTATTTAAACCAGCACCCGTGCCTTCACAAACGCAAGCATTTGTTATCACATCATTTAAAGTGGTAGCATCACCATCATCGCAAGTATCGCCCGCACTAAAGCAAGAACCATCGTCAATAGTAGCTGATGCATTATAGTTACAGGCGGTAGCGTTGGTACAACCTATATTGGTATTGCAATTAGAAACAATTGGTGTACCAACTGTAGGACATACATCTGCCAATAATTGAAAGTTGGTTAAATCCCAATCGCTGAAACCATCTGCGCCATCATCTGTATATTCAATACCAATATAAACTGCGCTACTTGAAGCATTACTTAAATCAATATTGGCCGCACCAGATTCTGTAATAGTAGCCACATTAGTCCAGTTTGAAGTACCAGGACATGCAGAGGAATAATTATTTGTATAAGCTATTATAAGATCTGTTGTGCCGAAATTCTCAACAGCATCAAAAATTAAATTTAAACTATTAGTGTTTGATAAATTTAATGGGCCATAAACCAACCAAGTGCTTACCGCTTCTGCACAACCGCCGCCACAAAAACCATTTGCCGAAAAACCATTTTCAATAGCCGACCACTCTCCATTGTTGTTAAAAGCATTTATATTTGGTGTTGGGCTAATTACTTCCCAAGTTGGTGAGCCGCAATTACCTGCGCCAGTATTAGTACCCGCACAAGTGTTGCAATTAGTCCATACATCGTTAACAGTTGTTGCATCTCCGTCATCACAAGCATCTCCAATATTGTAACAGGTACTATTGTTTACCGTTGCATTTGCATTGTAGTTACAAGCTGCCGCATCTGTGCAACCCGCTATACCATTGCAGGCTGCATTTAATGCGGTTGAAGTTGGATTGCTATTGCTATACACTTCTACATTATCAATTGCAATATCTTCATCGCCAGCATCTAAGGCACTAATAGCGATGTTAATATCCATTGAGCTACCAGTTGCGTTAATTGAAAAACAAAAAGTGGTGAAGACATTGGTAATTTCAATTCCATCGCCAACCCCATCTCTATTACAATCAAAACCAGGAAAAGTATTAACTGCACCTTGACCAGTTATTGTGCCTAATGTTTGCGCAGTACCATTAACTGAAACTGTAATAACTACTTGAGAATCTTCATCCCAATCTTGATTAGTACCATCATCCGCCTCTGCGATATCTAAACATAAAACCAAACCTGTTTGACCAGCTATATTAATGTTTGACCAAGATGCAGCAGCGTTGCTATCGGTACAAGATGAAGCGTCCATATCTTGGCCTGCCAAAAAAGCACCATCTGCACCTATATAAATTTCGCTAATTTCTGATTGGAGCAGTACCCCAAAGTAATCTGTTGCATTGCCATCAAAACATTGGTTGGTTAGTGCTACCGAAGTTGAGGAAGTGCCGCCACCTGTAGTTCCAAAATCATCGGAAAATATTTGAGCGGACACCGTTGTGGAGAGCAATAAAGCTAACACTAAATTAAAGAAGGAGTAATCAGTTTTCATAAGATTTAAAATTTTGTCAAAAATAGCAAGCAAATATTATAAAGCTTGAAATTTAAAGTTTTATAAGAGGATTGTTTTGAGAAAGAAGTATGGTGTTGTTATAAAAGGGGTTTATTTTACTATTAAAAAGTAAAGAAACGATAAAAAAATAAATTGACCATCTGACTTTGCCATTTTCCGATATGCTGCCTTGAAAAGCCTCGGTTTAGCCCCACTAAGACTGCGTTTTTCAACTTGTCTATCAAAAAATGGCTTTATCATAGTTGGTAAATTTATTTTCTTATCATTGCAAAGAGACATTAAGGCTAAATGGTTTTATATTAACTAAGCCCTCTTCTTATGCGCCAAATGAAGCGCAAAAAGTCCATTTATAAAAGGCCTCTTTTGGTCGAAATAGCCTAATACATAAGTTGCCCAACTAAAGCCAAGGTTTATTTTTTTGAAATCTCTTGAACATCTAAAACCAGCTGGAATATTCCAAAGCAAAATATTATTTGATCTTAAACCAGTTACTAAACCAGTATACAAGCCTAAGTTAGATTTCTTGTTGCTGATTATATTTACATCACTAATCAACTTAAAATTTTTACGCGAGGTGGCTTCTAAACCTAGTAATAATTTTGTATTGAAAAAAGTTTTCGAAAAACTACCTACTACATAAGGAATTGAAAACTCGCCGATGTTATTACTTTCTGTAATCTCAAACAAACCACCTGAGAGTAAATAATCTGGTATTTCACTTAATAGGTCAACAGATTCAACCGATTCTAAAATGTCTACTACCAAATTAGAATTAAATATCAAGTTGTTTCCTTTTAATCTACTATAACCTACGTTTCTTAGGGCTACACTAAAGTTGATTCCTTTATTGGTTTCAATTGAATAACCAGCATTCAAAAAAATACCAAAGCCGTTATCACCAAAAATATTCTTTAAAATGATGTTTGGACGGCCAAAGCCTAAAATATCAAAACTATCATCCTCGTTTAAGTAAGTGGTATATCCTGTAAAATTTTCACCATCCGATTCAAGATTGATACCCAATGAATATAAGCGATAGCGCAAGCCTAAGCCAAAGTAGTGATTTGCATTTTTGCCTTCTTTTATCTTTTGCCCATAGGCTATATCAAAGTTGGTACCCGAACTTAGTTTTACTTTAGTTCCATCGGTAAACTCTGTTAATGTTTTTTGCGCATCACCATCAATAATTGCTTCAAAAATTTGGTAGGCATATTTTGAATCGCTTCCATTAAATATTAAATCGGCAGTTGGTTCGTTTACTTTAAATGTGCCATTAACATTTGAGTTTATGCTCATTCCTAAACGTGCATTTTTTGCAACATTAAATGCAATTGATAGAAAACTCCAATTGGAACCTAAGTCGGTTTGTTCGTTCACAAAAAAAGAACTTATATCTGCTTTTTCTGAATCTTCTATTGCTTCATTTCTATTAAAAAAAATGCTACGAAGTTTATTGCTTGATAAGCCAGTTGAAGAAATAAACCCTGAACCACTTAATATAGGAATTTGGTATTCAACCCGTGTATTGGTGTTTTTACCTAAGTTTGCAGGGTTGGTATTAATGGCATAAATGCTTTTTGTAGATGCGTAAATATCTCCTCGTGGAAATAAGTTTATTGATTGGCTAATTAGTATTATTGGGCTGCAAATTAGAAGTACAATTATTGCGTAAGCTCTCATATTTACCTAATGCCTCAAAAATATGCCAAATTTTGGTTTTTCTTCTTTTTTAGTCATAATCGTCATATCTTTTACCATTAATGTGCTTGGCTTACAAGCGGGTGTTTACATTATTCACTTTTTAAAAGATGAGGTTTCTGTTGCTTTAGGCAGGTTTGTTAAGATGGAATGAATTTAAATTTGTGCCACCACCGTTTATTCAGTTAACAAGTTATGCCACAAATAAAGGTTGAATAAAGTAAATTATCTTTACACAATTTCAAATCATCAATAAAAAAATAATTTTAATAAATATGAAGATATTAATAATTGATGGCAAGGGTACTATTGGTAAAGTAGTAACACAAAATTTTAAACAAGATAACGAAGTAATAGTTGATGGAAGAAGTAATGGTGATGTTACGGTTGACATTGCAGGTAGCAAATTATTAAAAGCTATGATTGAAAAAACTGGCAAATTCTTCCTTCAAAACTAAGGGAATGATTATCTGACTGGAGTTAGGAGTTTTGTTGGTTAAATAAAATATAAAGATTAAGACATTAAGCTTAATTATGGTTCAAAAACTACTGTTATAAAAGGCGAAATACCAACAGAAGGAATTATGCCTGGGCCAGGATAGCCTGTTGCTCTGCGGGTATAATAGGCTTTATTAAAAAGGTTGTTAATGCCAGCATTAATTTTAAATTGCTTGTAAGCGTAAGACATGGTTACATCAACTACCGAATAGCTTGGTATTGGACCAACTAAGCCACTTTTATCATCACCAAAGGGTGCAATAAGTGAGTTTTGTGCATCTGTAAATTGCTTAGAAATTGAGGTGAGTTGTAAGCTACTTTCAAAATTTTTATAACCAAAATTTATACCCGTTTTAAAGTTTAATTGAGGAACAAATTCTATCTGTTTACCAACAATGTTTGCTCTTTTTGAACCATAATATCTTGAAAAAGTATAAGCGGCGTTTATAAAGGCATTAAGTTTGATGTTGTTGTTGTGTGGCATAAATATTTCTTCTAAGTTTGCGCTAAGTAAAGATTCTACACCTGCAATAACAGCATTGCCAACATTTGTTCGCACCCTGTTGGCACGGTTATCTAAAACAATACCTATTCTGTTATTATACAAAATACTGTAAGCACTTACATCGTAAGAAAATTGTTTTTTAATACGACCACGCAAACCAACATCAAAAGTTAAGCCTTTTTCATCTTTAATATTTTCATCAACAATAAAAGTTGGATTTACCACACGAATATCATTAAACGTTACCGAGCGATAGTTTTGTGAAAGATTGCTATACAGCTCAACACCTACAATAGGTTTATAAGCTATGCCCAAACCAAAAAGAGGAAATGAACGAGGAAGTGATGCTTCTTCCATCAACATTTCATTTAAAATTACATTGCCCGCATTATCAAAAACAACATTGTTGTAACTGCCTTTGGTTTTAGTTAAAATGTACTCCATTCTAAAACCTGGGGTGATGCTTAACTTATCATTTACATAAAAAATATGTTCTCCAAAAAAGGCAAGGTTTTTATTAGGAAAGCTAAAAGATGATTGATTGGGATAATTAGGAAATTGAGTGTATTGAAATTCAAAATTAGCAGCTATACCACTTGAACCCGGCCCTTGAATAGAACTGTTATTGGCATTATAATATTTAGCACCCAACAATAAAACTGCCTTTCTTTTTTTAATGAAATATTGTTTTAACCAACGTAATTCCGCCCCATAGTTTTTATACTTTCCTACAATTAAATCTCTTGCCGAAATGTAATTGTCGTTCTCATCTTGCTCATCTAATGCGGTAATTGGGTTTTCATTAAAGCGGCCAGCGTTACCTCTAAATCCAACAGATTTGCGGTTAGCATCTAAGGCAAATAAACTTAAACTAATATTATGGTTAGCAGCAAATTGATGCTTAAATTTTAGGTTATACAATAGCCAATTTACTGCAAACCAATTTCTATTTCTTGTACTTAGTTGAGGAGTTTTTTCAAATTGTAAATCGGTTAAACCGCCTGCTTGTTTGGCCAAATATTTATAAAAAGTAGTCTCTCCTTCAATACTTGTTTGCTTGCTAAAATTATATTGTAGATGTAAATGCGCATTGTGTAAATTAAACTCCGCATTTTCTCTAAAGCCATTACCTCGCTTAAAATTATAGTAAAAGTTGGCACTTATTTTTTTATAATTTAAACCAATACGACTATAAGTATCAAACAAACCATTATTACCAATGGTGTTGGCCAATTTTAAATTGTATTTTTTATAAGATGGGATGCGATGTAATTTAAAATTAATTAAGCCGCCAAACTGAGTGCCATATTGTAATGAGCTTGCTCCTCTTATTATCTGAATTTCATCAATTGCTTGTGCTGGTGGAGTATAATAATTTTCTGGATAGCCCAAAACATCGGCACTAATATCGTAACCATTTTGGCGGGTATTAAAATTAGAAGTTCGGTTAGGGTCTAAACCTCTTGCACCAATTGATAGTTGAATGCCACCTTCGCTGCCTTCATAAATATTTAAGCCAGGCACCTCTGCTAATATTTGCCGGCTTACATTACTGGCAAGGTTACCCTTTACTAAATCTAACAAAACAACTTCGGTTTTTTTGCCAGCGTAAATCGAAGTACCCTCCACATCTTTTAATTGTTTAATAGCAAAACGTTCTTTTTTCTCTGCAGCAATTTCTATAGCAGAAAGTTCTACACTTAGTTTTTTTAAAGAAATTATTAAGCTACTATCTTCATTTAAAATAAGTGTTAATTGCTTTGTTTTATAAGCTTCTGCAAAAAATATGAATTTATAATCGCCCTTAGTATTTAATAAAATTTTTGCGCTACCTTCAGCATCACTATTAGTAAGTTGTTGAGTAGTTTCGCAAAAAACACTTACCCCAACAATTGGTTTACTATTACTTTCATTAACAAACATCAAGTTTAAATTAACTTGGGCTGTTGTTATAAATGAACCTAACAATAAAACTAAAATGACATAATAATTATATTTATTCATTTAATGCTACTATGTAAGGTTTGTGTTTTAAATCATTCTTTAGGCTTAGTAAGTTAATGTTATCTTTAACAAAAGTTTGGCTGGGCCTACCGTTTAAAGCGGCATAACTTTCAACATAAACGGCCACATTTTTATGGCCTTGATTTTCAAAATGTTTTCCCAAATAATGTGCATATTCTATAATAAAATCTGCTTGGGTGTTCAATTGTTTTTCTTGAAAGGAAGTCAAAAAATCATCATTCTGAACATAAAAGCGTTTGTCTGTTTTGGTATTTACAATTTTAAAATTAGCATAGCCTGTTTTTTCTGTAAGCATTACCCGCCAAGCAAAACGGTAACCTTGTTCTGTCCATAATACATTGCCCGGGTACAATAAAAACCGTAATGGTAATAACAATTGAACAAGCATTACTATTGACAATGTTACAAACGCCATCTTACCAAAATTTTTATTTAAAAAAATAAAGCTATTATTATTATCAAATATTTTTTTTGGGATGCTTAAAAATTGGCTTAACTTTTCTAATATTTTATTATGAAAATTAGGGCCAAAAAAAATTAAAGTTGCAACCATCATTACATAAGGAAACATACCAATTGGAAACAAGGCGGCAGTTAATAAATGAAAAATAACAACCATTAAAAAAGCATAAATACGAGTTGGTGTAAACATTAATAAAAAAGGAATTGCTAAATCGTAAGCAGCACCTGCCCAGCTAAAAGCAAAGTGTAACCATTTCTGCTGCATCAAATCTTGCAAAAAAATAACGTTAAATTTAGTAGGTAACCACAAGGTAAGTGGCATTGCTTTTAACAACCAATCGTGGTTTAATTTAGCCAAGCCTGCATATACATAAACTATGGCTAACATTAGTTTCAATACATCAATAGTCCATTTTGGAATTTGACTAAACCGCAGTTTTGGCCGATAATAAGCATCTACAGAAAAATAATAATGCGCTGGTAAAAAGATTAGTATAAAACTGACAACAGATACAAAATAGTAATGGTTGAGATAGGTGCTTTTGTCCATCAACTCAATATAGGTGAAGCTTAAAAAAAATAAGGTGATAGAGAGGCGATATTTATAACCGACTGCAAAACACAAAGCACTTAAAAAACAAAGCGCAAATAATAGATAGGTGAAATTACCGGGTACGGTGATAAACTCGAAACCATAATAATGAAAATGAAATTTAGGGTTGAGGTAAAGTTCTTCTATCCACCCTTTATACCAAAAGCGCAGCATGCTTATGGCCATTAATAAACCAAAGCAAATTCTAAAAACAGCAAGAGGTGCTGCGTTAGTGGTTTGGTAAAAATATTTGGGTAAGGTTTTGAGCATTAATCGCCATCTGCATCAATGTAGTCAATTTGGATATTGAGGGCTTGCATCATATCCACCTTCATTATAATTACTGTTTTTTGAAGTTCGTCATAAGCTGCTAACATTTTAAAATGATTGGTTTCGGCTTGTAGTTTAAAACTATCCTCCAAATCCAAAATTTTACTTTCGGCTATTTGCCATTGATCAATAATTTTTTGGGCTACATCTTCTGTGTTGTTTGCTGCGGCAACAGTTTGCAAATATTGTTTTAAACTTGCCCCGCTTTCTGTTCCATCAAAACTAAGGCCATTAAAAAAGTTTTGAACGGCCTCAAAAGCAGCTAAACATAATTGTTTGGAATAGATGTTGGCGTAAGGCGCTTCAACTGTGTGGCTTAACACATTGCCAGAAAATACCCCTGCCGGAATACCAATTTTACCAGCTCTAAAAAAACGCTCATAATAAAATAGAAAATCATTAACCAGCTTATCGGTAGAAGCGGTTGCCGACGAACCATTATTATTTATGAAAGCTGATTTGAAGTTTAGCTCCCAATCGTACAAAATTAATTGGTTAAGATAAGCTATACGATCAACCAAATCGTTTAGATAATTTAAATGTTCTGACTCGCCCAGCTTATTCGCATAATCCGAATTATCATCAAACAATCCAAACAACAAATAACCTAAAGCAGGAAAACCCTGTGCATCAAAGTTTGAAGGTAATTCTAAATTATAGCTTTCTTTTTCAACATTGGTTTCAATTAAATCAACATCAGTTGGATAGGTGTTTATGTAATTTCTGTAACCAATGGCTTCTGCCTTGCCAATGTTAAACATTGCCACACTTTGCCAACTTAAATAAGCGTTTAACCAAGCTGTTCTTAACTTTTGGAAATCAGCATTTGTTTTATTTTGAAGGAAAGCATCTTTAGTATTTAACAACTCGCCCAAGGTATTACCATATTGTAACAAAGCGGGTAAAATTTGTTTTTCTGCCCAAAAGGTAAGCATTGCTTTACGGTTAAAACTATCTTCTGGTTGAGGGCTTTGAGGATCTTTACAAGCACTAAATATTGTAAAAATTACAAGGCAAAGTATTAGTCCAAAATTTATATATTTGGTAGATCGTCTGTTCATTATTATTCGGCTGCTTCTGCTACAGTAAAACTAAATTTTACTGCAATTTTGTTTGAAATGTCGTCTAATGTAGTTGCATCTACCTCCCAAAAACCATTGCCTTTCTGTAACTCATTTAAATAGCTGTCCACCTCTACCTTTGTAAAATAAGGCTCCATAGTATTTGGTTTTCTGGTAAATCTTAAACTATAAATAAAGCCATAACCTTCTGACAAATCGTGAAAAGCAGGGCCATAATTATTGCTATCGTTAGTTGGCAATGCTTTTTTACCTTGCTGCAAATAATAAATCGCTCTTATAGCAACTACCTGCGATATTAAATCACGTATAAGGTTTGCTTGTTCATCTCTAAGTTCATAATTGCCTTCAATAATTGCAGCTCTACCCAATTTAAAAGCATTATAAATATCTTTAGCAAAGTTTGAGAAATCTTCATCATCATTTACTCTCATTAAATATTTGTACAAAAAACTATCATCTGCAATTTCTATAAACGGATTGGCTGCGTTGCTAGCTGCACCAAAAAGATAACCATAAGCTTCATCCCATTTGTGTTCCATAGTGGTGTAGTTTTTGCCATCAATTACCGTGGCGGCATTGTTTAAGGCTTTGTTATCTGCTTCGTCTAAAACTGCAATACTTAAGTAATTATTTAATATTTGATCTACCATTAAGGCTCCAATTAGGCCTTTGCTTATTGCTTGATTGTACTCTAAACCTTTAGCGTTAACATAGCGAGCGGAAGTGCCATCTGCAATTTGGCCTGCTTTACCTGGTGCTGCCAATTCATTTCTGCTGGTAAATATTTCATTTACTTGAGCGTTCATCCAAGTTTCAAAGTCTGTTTTTATTTGTGCTGCTTCAGTAGTATTGGTTGAAAAGAAATCTTTTGAAGCGGCCACTTTAGATTTAATGCTTTTGGTAGACTGGTTTAGTGCTTGCTCAATAAATGGATTAGCATCTTCGCCTGTTGCCGTTACATTGGCATATATTTGCAATAACGCTTCTGCTGTTTTAGTTGGATTTTTTAGTTCGGCAATTAATTCTTCTGCCATTGCAATGCGTTGGGTTTGGCCGATAAAAGAAACGGTTGTTTCTCCTTCACGTTCAAAAGTGTAGGTTGCTGGTACTTCTACTTCGTTTTTTTTACAAGATGTGAATGCAATTGCTATAGCTGTAATTACAATATAAATACTACTAAATTTCAACTTATTTTTATTTAGACTAATTCTTAATAAGCGCAAATATAGCACAGAATTTTTATTTTGGTAGGAAATATTGACATTGTTGAAAAGTATTTTTTATGTCAATCATATTTACTCTTTATGATATTCATCATTGATATTTTTCAGTTGGATATACCAAGTTGAGCTACTTTGCTGCGATCATTTCTTTTAGTCTGTTTAATTTGTTTTCGTCTAAAGTGGTAGTTATCATGTTGGGTCCGCAATAATATCTAAAATTAACTTTACTCGAATAGTTGATTCTTTGTATAACCTCTGTACTTAGTTGATAACTTATTTTATAATGCTTTTTATTGGATTGTGTATATCCTTTTACAATGGAAACTCGGGTAGAGTCTGCTGTTAAAATAGTACCTTTTTCTTCTGAAATATTACTCGATTGTTCAATCTCTATTTCTTTAATATTAATTGGAATAATTTCATCAAAAAAAATCAAATACAACTGATTTTCTAAACTTTGAGCACTTGGGTTCATTGTTAAATTGTCGTACACAGTATAGGTAATTTCACCTTTTGGTTTTAACTCTTTTAAAATAGTTTGCTTTATTGAATATAAAGGTGATTGTTTTTCCTCTGTTTTATAATAAAAAAAATCTTTAGTAATCCGCTTGGTGTTTTTCACCGAATCGTATTCAACTCTAATTCTATCTCTTTCATTAAAAAAAAGAAGTGTACAACTTTGTGTGGTAAAAGTTATAATTAACAAGATACCAATAGGTGGTACTAATTTATTCATAGGTAATTTATGTTTTATGTAGCGTAAATGTAAATGATCTTCTTCTAAGTTAAATCAACAATCTGAAATTTAGATAGATTATGTAATATCGTGAGGTATTTAGTAAATAGAAAATGGTTTTAAAGGATTTTCTCCATTAAAAACTGAAAGCTTATTGAGTTGGTTGGCATTTACTAAATGTAATATTTTGCTATTTGTTATGTTAGCTATAAACACATTTAGAATTTTTTTTCGTAGAAGACCGTTTCCAAACTAACCCCGATTGCAGAGGAAAGCCCACAGCGCAGCGAGGACTTGGAACGGAAAGCGGGGAGACTGTTAATACAGCCCCTACGCTTTCGTTTCAAGAAAATTTTAATTATTAAATTTCCTTACATTTTGATATTTACCATCATTTATTTTTAAAAAATGGACTCCTTTTTTTAGGGCTTTATTTAGTTGAAAGGTTTTGGTATGATGGCCTGTTTGTAATTGTGTTTGTTGTTGCATTAGTTGCTGGCCTGTGGCATTGTATAACTCAAATGTATAGTTACCTGTTTGTTTTACTTGCATTTGAATATCAAACGTATTGCTGTATTTTGGTGCAACTGTACCTAGGTTGTAATTTACAAAATTATAAACAATGGTAAATACTAAAATGTTTTGTGTGGCGGTTTCGCTACAGCCATTTGCATCGGTATAGGTATAGTTTATTTGATGAATACCTGGCCCTGCAACTGATGGATTGAAGGCACTAAAGATAACACCTGCACCACTAAATGTGCCGCCTGCCGGACTGCCCGATAATGTGATTGGCGAGTTGGAAGAAGTTACTGTTGGTAGCCCATTAATAGCTGCTGTAATGTTGCAGTTGGCGTAGATGGTGCAGTTGTCTGTTACGGTATTAAAATCTTCAATAGTGCCTTTTTGCGACATATCTTTACCTACAAATGCGGGGTGGCTGGTTTGGTATTTTTCTGCTCGGTAACTCCAAGCACTATTTGGAACTGTGCCTTGCGGATAAATGGTAGCTTTATCTGGATTTTGGTAATGCCATACTACATTACCTGCTGGGTCAACTTCAAAAAAGCGACCTGTCATTGCTTCGCAGATGGTAATATTTCCGTTGGGTTGCATATTTACACCGCCCATATATTGGCTGTAAAAAGCTGTTCCATCGTAGGTATTTCCGCTCCATTGGTAATCAAACGAAGTGGGCAAATACCTACCTGATGCGTCGGCTAAATAGTTGCCAGCTGCGTCGGTTGGTGGATCTAAAATAACTGCTCTTGTATAAGCACCGCCTGGCCGTCCGTTTCCATTTTCAAATAGTGATATTTTGTCTCCATGTGGAAGGCTTGGTTCAATCCAATCGGTATTATGCTGGCCGTAAAATTCGCGGTCGGCAGTTGTTCCGTGATCGTAATTTATTGGGTTACCCCATCGGTACAATAAATCTCCACCTTTTGCTGAGTTTCCGCCTGTATTACCTGCTGCTTGCGCAGTTGTTGTGGAGTGATCTATTATTAAAAGCTCAGAACAAGTCCAGCAAGAAAAAACGATTTGATCTTTTGTGGGATGATAATCAATGCCATTAAAATGCTGCTGATCGGCTGCTAAACCTACCCAATTATTGTTGTTAATATTCCAAAGTTCGGGGTGGTCTGCTACTACACCAAAGTTGGCTTTTGTGGCATCAAAATCTTGTATTATATGATCGGTTAATTTCCATTCCCAAACAATATTAGCGTTATTTGTGCCTACAGGTTGTATTTCAATAACGCCTTCAAATGCAGAAAAGCTTGCACTAATGTTATTGGGGTCGCCACCAAGTGTAACCCACTCTGTTGGTGTAAGCCGGTCTTCACATATTACTAATAAATTACCATTGGGCATTATGGCCAAATCGGAGTGCATAAAATCGTAATCGGTACCGGTTGGGTTCCATTGCCAAACTAAGTTATCGTTCCAATCTCTAATTTCAATATAGTCTGCATTACCGCTGGCACTACCTGTTAGGCGTACAATGCTTCCATTATCCATTAAATAGGCGGTATAGTAAGGTCTGGCACCACTATTCCACGTATTTATAATTTCGCCACAGTTATCAATTAAGTAAGTATAGTCTGAATAGAAAGGTGTAAAAAAAACATAACCATCATAAGCATCTGCTGTATTCAATTTTAAGCCTACGGTAGGTTGTGCTTTTAAAAGTGAATGTGTGGTGATAACATAAGCAATTATTAAGAGTAAATTTTTAAACATAAATTTAATTTTTAGATAAGTGAGCGGATGTGCTTATGCAATTATTTGACATAATAGCGTTGAAATATATTGAATTGCTATTATGGTTACAAAGGTGCTTAAAATTATGTTAGTTGTAAATAGCTATTTTGGTAATTACACTACTATTTTCATTAATTAACTTTAAAAAATAGATGCCTTTGTACGTGTTGGCAATATTTAATGTAAAGTTATTTGAAAATTTACCGGCTAAATGAATTTTACCCATTGCATCTATCAATTCAAAATTTTTAAACGTTTGGTTTGTAGTTGTAATGGTTATAAATGTATTTGCCGGATTAGGAAATATAGTAACAGTAGCATCAACAATATTGTTGACAATATTATCAATAATATTTACTGAACGATCTTCTTTAAACATTGCTAAACCGCCACGGTTATTGCCAACTGCTATTTCTACCAAATCATCATTATTTAAATCTGCTGCTGCTATTGCACTATAGGTGCCTGTTTTTGAGTTTAAAAAATTGTCGGTTACTTCGTAAAAAGCGCCATCTTCAATATTGTTAAGTATGGCATCGTATGCATAAATAGCCCCATTTTCAGAACCAACAATTAATAATAGTTGTTTGTCTTCACCGAAATAGCCTAAAAAAGGGACTGAGTAACCGGTTACTTCTCCAAAGGCATCTACATCAATAAAACCCCAAAAATCAGAAACCAACACAAAGTTTGCTTCGGTAGCAGAGCCCTCATTTCTATAAAAATTTAAGTTGCCATTTCTTTCGCCAATAATTAAATCTAACAGGCCGTCTTCATCTACATCAAACAAAAATGGCGTAGCTACTTGGCCAACATCAATACCATTTAAACGGGGTTTTGAGAGCGCAAAAACTGCCGTGGCATTTGGCCCTGCTGTATTTTCAAACAAGTGAATATATCCATCTGCTTCTCCTAAAATCATATCTTCATCACCATCGCCATCAATATCGCCAAAAGTGGGATATAGCTCTTTAAATCCGTAGGTTTCGTTTAGTTGTAAATATTCTCTGCTAAATAAATCAAAAGCAGGCTCGTTAGCAGTTCCAATGTTTTTATATACGCTTAGGGTAGATTTCAATTGATTAACCACTCCTTTTATACTATGATAACCTCGGTTAGCTATTATTAAATCTTTTAAGCCATCTCCATTATAATCAAAAAATACTGGCTTAGCGCTTTCGCCGACATCTATCATTTCACCCACCAAAAAATTATCTTTCTGAAATTCAAAATCACCTGCATTGTCTTCTCCTCTGTTTAAATATAGCCAACTACAATTTAAGTTTATGGTGTTGTTTTTGCTGTTGGGGGCAGCCAAAAAATCGCGTTTGCCATCGTTATTTACATCCGCATAATATGTGGCTGGAAAGTTGTAAAAAAAAGCAGGTGTGCTGTAACTTGGAAACATAGTGTCTTGCGCTACCATAAAAGCATTTTGCAAATCGCCACCGTTTATCAACATATTAATATTTTCAAATGAAACATCGCCTAACATTACTTCTTTATCCATGTCGGCATCTAAATCAATAGCCAAAATAGTGGAGCCAGGATGCAAGTCTTTCTTGGCGGAGTTTTTTATACAAGCCGAATCTAACTTTACGGCCTGTTGCAAACCCGATTCGTAAAAATCGCCAAAGCAACCATCAACCATTTCAAAAATTAAACTATCGCAATTATACCCTTTTTCTACCGATTGGTTTTGATGATACTCTAAAAAGCCACCAGAAGGATTAAAGGTTAAAATATCAATGTCACCATCTTCATCAACATCAGTAAAGGCAGGCAAATCAACTCTTGAAATAAGTAAAGGTATAATGCCATCTTCAGGTTCAAAAACATTAAAATATTTTAAAGTATCTGCAAAAAGGTTGAAGTTAAGTTTATCATCTTCGTAATATCCTTTAAACACCCGGCAATAGTCAAACTTGTCATTTGCGGTAAACAAGTCTTTAATGCCATCGCAATTAAAATCTAAAAACAAAGCCCAGCTGCCTGTTTCCGGAAAGTTGTTTTCGAAGCTAAAGTCGTAGTCAAAATCGAGACTGCCAGCCTCACCCGTTTTTAAAAAAGTCAAAAAGATATTATCTTTTCTATCAAACACTATCAAGTCTTCTACCCCATTTTTATTTACATCTGCATTAGAAAATTGAGGATTATTTAAGCCTCCTACCCAAGCAAATTTTAACGCTTGTTCGTTTTGCGAAACCGGAATATTGGTGATGCGTTCGAAGTTTTGTGCTGGTGACTGAATTACACAAATCAATATTATTGTTAGTGTAATACTTAATCTGTTAAAAAAGTTTATATATTTTACGATCATAAAGAATTTCAAAGATAAAAATAAAGCGGTACGCAAGTAGTTTGTAAGGCACTTTTAACTTTAACCCAAATAATTCATCGCTTTTATATTGCGAAGCCAAAAGTTTGGCTAAATAAAGCAATGCTTACAATTTTTATTACTCAAAAATGGGCTACATTTTCTACTGAATAAAAATGCTACGCTAACTTTATTTACTGGCTTTTTGAAATCTCATAACCTAAATCGGTGAATTATTCGGGTTAATTGATTGCCGTAATTTTTTATAGGTTGTTTCTATATGTTTTGGTTGCCAATTGGCATCTATTACACTTTACAAACAAAATATTTAAAAATGTTTTATTCAAAAATACTACTTTTTTTTGATATATTTACAAACAATACTGCAACATAAAAAAAAATCGTTGAAGCATTTAAAACCATGGATGAGAAAATTATAGAAAACAAAGAGCTCAGTATTTTTGAAGCCTTAATACCAATTTTGGTATTGGTAGGTTTATTAGCATATAATGTATTGGTTGCATTTGGTGATGATGCCTTGAGTGGCTCAAACCAATTTGTATTACTTACAGGAGCTGCCGTAGCCATGCTTGTTGGATTTTTTAATAAAGTCTCTTACAAAAAAATGATTGATGAGGTGGCAAATAATTTTAAATCAACCACCGGCGCAATTTTAATATTGCTTTTTGTAGGTGCACTAACTGGAACTTGGATGATGAGTGGTGTCATCCCATCCATGATATACTATGGATTAATGCTTTTAAGTCCGAAGATTTTTTTGGCAGCTTGTTTAATTATTTGTTCAATCATTTCAATTGCTACAGGCAGTTCTTGGACTACCTCTGCTACTGTAGGTATTGCCCTTATAGGTATTGGAAAAGCTATTGGTTTACCATTAGGTATGGTGGCAGGTGCCGTACTTTCAGGAGCATATTTTGGCGACAAATTATCACCGCTTTCCGACACTACCAACCTTGCGCCTGCAATGGCTGGGGCAAATTTGTTTTCGCATATTAGATATATGTTATACACTACTGTGCCATCAATAACCATAGCATTTATAGTATTTATTATACTTGGTTTTACACAAAAAACAACTGGCAATGCAGATACCAGTAAAATAATGGAAGCGATTGATGGCGCCTTTAATATTACGCCTTTACTTTTTCTTGTTCCAATAGCAGTAATAGCAATGGTAATAATGAAAACGAAACCATTAATTGCTTTATTTTTCGGAACAATGTTTGGTGGAATTGCAGCAATTGTATTCCAACCCGACATAATTTTAAGCATTTCTGGCGAAACAACTATGAGTGTTAAAGCTGCCTACAAAGGCATGATGAACGCTATGACAGTTGATGCCGCCGTTAAAACAAGCAATACCGAACTAAATGACCTTTTTTCTACCGGTGGTATGAGCGGTATGTTAGGAACAATATGGTTGGTAATATGCGCATTAGTTTTTGGCGGTGTAATGGATGCCATTGGCGCATTAGCCCGAATTAGCAGCGCACTTTTAAGTATTGCCAATACAGTATTTGGCTTATTTGCCAGTACAGTAGCAAGTTGTTTGGCATTAAATATTACTGCTTCCGATCAATACTTGGCAATTGTTGTACCGGGTAAAATGTTTGCAAAAGCCTATAAAGATAAAAATCTTGCACCCGAAAACCTCAGCAGAACTCTTGAAGATTCAGGAACTGTTACATCTGTATTAGTGCCATGGAACACCTGTGGAGCCTATCAATCGGGCGTGCTAGGTGTGTCGGTAGCTGACTATTTTGTTTACGCCATTTTTAATTGGATTAGTCCATTTATGACTTTGTTGGTAGCAGCGTTTAGAATAAAAATTAAACAATTAAAAATAGAAGCATAAGCCCACCCCGGAAACTAATTTCAATTATTAGATATTCGGTAAAAATATATTGCAAGCATGTTTAAACAAAACCAATACAGGCTAACTTGTTAAAAAACCTAAGTTTATATGGCAAACGTAAACTCAAAATATTTTTTGATTTAAAATATCAAACACGCATCAAATTTTGTTCGCTCATTATAGCTATCGGATCCGCTCGAATACCATTTTTATCAGTGCTTCATAAGCCTTTCATCAAAAAATAGTAAACTACTGCTGTCTATTTAGGTGGGATGGCGAGGTCTATTTTTCCAGCTGCGTTCTATCGTATTAATCGTTTTTATTTATCACATTTCTTTTTGAAATGTCAAATCTAAACAATCTATCTATCCTCATATTTTGTCGATTGCCATACAATCTGGTTTCTTTTTATGATAGTTTATCAAAAAAATGCGATATTGCAAATTAGTTCTTTTTTTTTCATTAAAAGTAAACCCATTTTAACTCACCCTTAATATAGTGAGTTATTTATTTTAATTTACTAAAAATTGCATGCTTACACATTAATAAGACTACGTGAAAATAAATACTATAACCAAAATTTAAAATTAGAGAATATGAAAAAATTAATATTACTACTTAAAATTATTTTTTTAATCTGCTACATTACATCAGCTAATGCGCAAGATTTGTTGAAGATTGATAATATGACCGTATTAACTGCTGAACAAAATAATGTAACCATTCAAATAGAAGTGGAGGAGCAGCCGCAAAATTTTTTAAGTCAAATAAATCAAACTAATGTAAACCAAAAAAACGGGTTTCATACTCAGTTTAACTCCGACAATACTTTGCTTACCATAAACTTTACTAAACCATTCAACGAAGTAGAATTAGAAACCTTGTTGGAATACTGTGGTTTTAAATTAGATATCGCTAGCTTTAATCAACTCAAAAACCTTTTAAATCAATAGTTATGAAAAATTTATTTACCACAATCGCTTGTTCATTAATCAGTCTTTATGCACTTGCCCAATGTCCGGCAGGTCAAACAGAAATTACTATTGAAATTTACCCGATTTCATTTGGTGGGGAAATCGGTTGGGAATTAGTAAATCAAACAACTGGAACTGTAATTGCATGTCAACCTTCAGGAACTTATGCAACAGGTCCAGGGCCAGTAATAGAGGGTCCATTTTGTGTAACAGATGGAGATAACATCACTTTTACAGGTTATGATACTTTTGGCGACGATTGGAATGGCGGTTTTTTCAATGTAATTATTACAGAAGATGGCTCTGTAAATGGCTGCGCAATGCAAGATGGTTGTTTGGTTGTTCAAAATGGTGGTGAAGATTTAGATATTGAACCTGATGTGAGTGTAACCACTTCCTGCGAAACCAGTAATGAAGAATTTGTAGTAGACCTACCTGTTTTTGGTTGTGATGCCACTCCATTTATGGGTTGTACTAATATGTCCGATCCCAACTTCGAATCTTGCGCAACTATTGATGATGGCTCGTGCATCTGTACAGACACACAAACAGGCTTAACCAATGGCGATACTTTTTGCACCACCGATGCACCAAGCACCGTTTCAGTAATTCCACCAGCTGATAGTGGCATAACAGCTGTACAAACAGTAATCGGCAGCTTTGATGGGGAACACGGCTTAGGCTTATACCAAGGTACTTTTGACGATGGTTCAGTTATTGGTTTGCCACCAGCAGGTACAGGTTTATTTGGTACTGATACAGAAACTTCAATTGAAGGCAGTACACCAAGTGCCAACAATATTACTACGGCAGGTAATTGGGGTAACCCATCTGCTGTCGGCAATAGTTTTACATCTGTTCCTTTAATAGATGGCGCAACCTACACTGTTTTTATAGTAGATGATTTTGGAGACGGATGGGATGGTAGCGATGCCGATTTAGTAGACTGTGAAGGCAATGTTGTTGTAGCCAATTTAGCACAATACATTGATGCCATCGGTGGAAATGCACAAGATGAATTAGCCTTTTTTACCTTTACCTATAATGCGCCAATACCAACCATAGTTTGGTCGGGCATGGGCGCTGTTACAACCGATCCTGATGGCACGCCCAATTCTGGCGACGAAGTTTATGAGTTTGACCCAAGTCAGGTTGCCGCAGCAGGTTGCGACCCTACCGATGTTGATTTAACAATGACCATTACCGCTTGTGGAAACACTTGCGATCAGTTAGTAACAGTTACCATTTTTCCACCAGCGCAAGCCCCTACAATAGTTAGAAACGATGAAGTTTGCAACTATACCATAACAGCCGCTTGTCCAAACGATGCAGTTGACCCACCAACCTTTGGGCCAACTAATCCAGGCGATGACCCACCACCGACCGACTTTATAGTAACTACAGCCGATGGATGTACAGATACCTTTACATTAGACCCAACCGCGTGCACTGCTTTACCACCTCCAATGGCTTCACTAAACTGCCCAGCAGAAATAGACTTATGTGCCGGAGGTTCAACTTCAATAAATGCCTCAGACGACAATCCAGATACCGCCACTACCTCAACACCAACTTATGGCGGCACAGCAGCAGCATTTATCAACACAATGGGTACAACCATAGTTAGCGACGATGTAATTGATGTAACATTAATACCAAGCATTGGTACTTATAACCTCACCTTACAATTAATGGGCGCCGATGGTTCAACAAGTAACACAGCAGAGTGCACCATAACCGTAATTACTAATTGCGATGCAGATGGTGGAAATTTTCCAACAGGGCCTTAAAACTGTTATGGTTATAATAAGGCTTCATATTAGCCTGTCAGTACAATTATTTATCTTTTCTTTAAAAAGCAATATTTTTTTAAGCATACTATTTAATGAAATAGTAGCGTGTGATATATGATATTGTAATATGATTAATGTAAAAATAAGTGTTCTATACTTTTTATATTTATAGACATTAGAAAAAATAGTTACATTGCTTATTATTTCATACCCAAAAACACCCAATTCTGAACATTAAATTAAAATATTTTCAAATATGAAAAAAAGATTAATAATTTTATTTTTATTCGTTTCAAGCTTGGTGGTTGTAAATTCAGTTTTAGCAACAAATTTATCAGATGAAAAAGAAGTCAAAATTTTCCAAATTTCTTTTGATCAAAATGCCAACCAAAATTTTGATGATTTACTGTTACGCAAAACAGACGGTTTTTTAAAATACCAATGGGAACCTGAAGGTTTGTATATAGTAATGGAAAAAGAGGTGACTAAAAATCAGCTGTTATCAGTTTTAAAACAGCTCAACTTTAGTAGTGTCTACAAAGTTAATGCTTTGCCAAATCGTATCTTACCAATTAAACTCTTCAAAAATTAAAAATTATCAGATCGAATATTATGAAAAGAAGTAAATACATATTACAAGCCTTAGCTTTTTGCTTAACAGCCCTATTTATTACTTTGTCTAACACTAATACCTTAGCTCAACCAGCTAATGATTTATGTATCAATGCAATACCGCTTACAGTAGATGCTACCGAAACTTGCGTAGCAAGCCCAGTTGACAATACGGCAGCTACCGATTCTGGTGAGGCTGCACCAACTTGTGCAAGTTACGCTGGCGGAGATGTATGGTATTCTGTAACCGTACCTGCAAGTGGAATTGTTTCGGTAGAAACAAATAATGACGGCAGTGGAACCATTACCGACTCAGGCATGTCATTATATTCTGGTGCTTGTGGCGCATTAACTCAAATAGAATGTGATGATGATGACAGCCCTGATGGTGCTTTCTCATTGATAGAGCTAACAGGCCAAACGCCTGGTGATATAATATATGTGAGGGTATGGGAATTTAGCAATGATGCAGTTGGTACTTTTAGTGTTTGTGCTTACGAGCCACTACCGCCACCGCCACCACCAGCCAATGATATGTGCGCCGATGCAATTGCGCTTCCTGTTAATGCAGATCTTGCTTGTGGTATGGTAATTAATGCTACCATAGAGTCTGCAACAGATTCAGGTTTAGATACGCCTCCAGAAGATAATACTATATGTGGTGGTACTGAAGATGACGATATATGGTTCACTTTCGTGGCTACAAATACAGATCATATAATAAATTTAACTAACATAACTGGCAGTACAACCGACTTATATCATTCCGTATGGTCTGGTAGTTGTGGTGCATTAACCAATATTGTTTGTAGCGATCCAAATACAAGCACAGTAACAGGTTTAGTGCCAGGCACTACATACTACGTAAGAATTTATACTTGGACTGCAACTGCAGGACAAGATTCTGTTTTTGATGTATGTATAGGAACCCAACCACCACCACCACCTAATGATGAGTGTGCTACAGCTACACCATATCCTGGAGATGTAGCTGCAGGTACTTGCGTAACAGGGTTTGATTTTTCAGCATATACCGATAGTGGCAACCCAAGTCCTACTTGCGATTTTGGTGGTGATGCAGTTGCTTGGTTTAGTTGGACGGCTCCTATCACTACTGTTGCTGGCGACCCTATTGATTTGACATTTGATGATGGTGACGGGCAAGCTACAGATTGTAATTTAGGTATTGAAGCTTATGAAACGGATTGTTTGACTACCGCCAGTAATTGTTTAAGCAATGTAAGTGGCAACCTTACCGGCTTAGTGCAAGGTACTGATTATGTTTTATTGATATACCAAGATTCTCCTTCAACGGCAAGTTGTGATTTTTGTTTAACAATTGCTTGCTCATCACCAACCGCTACCGCCACCGCTATTTGCCAACCAGGTGATGAATCTGGTTTTTATGTGGAAGTGAATGTAACCAATATTGGCACAGGTAACTCAGCTTACACAGTTGATGTAGCTGGCCCGCAAGCCAATATTACCGCAACAGGCATTACCACTTATGGCCCATTTCCAAGCGGTACACCAGTTGATGTTGTTTTAACAGGAGTTGACGATGCGCTCTGCGGAGCTACCATTACAGGCTTAGATAAAGCTTGTGTCTGCGATCCCTTATCAGTAGAGGCAGTAGCCGACGGAGTAGTTTGTCCAGGCGATCCTTTTACTTTAGAGGCTACTTTAAATGAAGTTATACCAGAAGAATTTATTGATTATACCGTAACAACAGCCGCTGCAGGTTCTTGCACGGCCGTGGCCGATAATCCAGCAGATTGTGTAGATTTAGCATTAGGCGACGATGCAGGTAGTGGACCACTTCCACTCGGCTTTAGTTTCGATTTTTTTGGCGTAACCTATACCGATGTTTGTGTGGGTTCTAACGGTTATGTAACCTTCGCTTGTGTAGATGAAACAAATCTTAGCGAAGACCCTATCCCAGATCCTATAGCCCCTAATGCTATTGTAGCTTTGTTTTGGGATGATTTAAACCCTACCGATGCCATTAGTGGAATTATATGTACTTACCCTGCAACAATTGGTGGTCAAACTTGTTTTGTGGTCGATTATCAAAACATTGCTCATTTTGGTGGAGGCGAAACAGTTACAGGTCAAATTATTATTTGCCCAGATAATACCGTAACCATTAACTGTATTGATTGCCAAAGTGATGGAGGAGCTGATACAGCCGTACAAGGTATTGAAGATGAAAACGGAGCCACCGGTAATTTCGATCCTGCTTTTCCAGATGGCACAGTTCCAGCTGCGGCAACTACTTCTAATTGCGTAACTTTCACACCAAATGTTGATCCACCTTCGGCTTGCGATTTTGTAGCCTGGGTTACTGATGTTAATGATATTGCAGGAACAACAGTTTCAACAACTAATCCAGCAAATGTGAACCCTACAATAACAACCACTTACTTTGCGGTAGTAGATTGTAATGGCGTACCTTGTATTGATGATGTGATAGTTACAATGGATGATCCTGCGAATTGTGCTACTTGTACTTTTGATTCAGATTATCAAGTACCAATTAATCAATGCTCTACCGAAAGCGCGCAATTTTTCCCTGGTGGATCTTGTGGTTTGACTCAAGAAGAAAGCTCCACTATTCCAGGCAACGACGCATACGATGTATTTCCAGTAGTTTATATAGACCCAGCTACAGGTGCTCCAGGAGAAGCTCCCGCAAATTTTACGCCGGCCGACATTGTTGACCCTGATGTGATGACTTTTGATTTAGGTGGCGGAGCAACTTCGGTTGGCCAAGCATTTGGCTTTACTTTAGGAACGGTGTGTAATAGTAATTTTGTTTCAATGCCAATAATAAATAATACTTGCGAGCCTTTAACCGTAACATTCTTTGCGCTAATCGCCGATAATGATAATGGAGGAGCGTTTTGCCCCGATCCTGAAAGACATACTGTTACATTTTACCCAACACTAACAGCAGTAGATGTTACTGCAGATGCAGCTACTTGTGGTACTTTAACGGTAGAATTACAAAATGCCGCTGGTATGGCGTGTGATACTCAAACTCAAGCCTGTACAAATAATGACGAAACTTTTGATGCGGATTTTACAGGCGGCCCTTTTGATTACGGTGTTTCTCAATCTTGCAATTCTATTTATGTGGCTACTACCGAAGCTTGCGCTATGTGTGGCCCAGTTTGCCAAGGTATTGACATAGGAGCTGGTTTACCCGATATACCAACCGAAGTATGTTCTGGCGCAATGGCCGATATTTGCTTAACTTTAGTAGATGCAAGCGAAGGTTTGACTGTAACAGGTACAATTGATGGCGTTTCCGTAGCCCTAATAGGTGTTGCAAGCGGCAATCCAAATGAGTTGTGTGTAACTATAAACGCTCCAGTAAATGAAACTTGCGATGTAATAGATGTGGTTATTTTAATTGAGGCCATTACTTGTGCAGATGGTACTGATTATCCAGGCATTTTGGGTGGCGCTACATTAGTAGAAGATTTAACAGGGGCAGATTTCAACCCAATAAACGTACCTGTTTATCCTACCCTAACCGTTAATACTATGGGCGATGGAACTTGCGGAATGTTAAACGCAGAGTTAGTAGCTATTGATGGCACCATTTGCGCAACAGCAGCCGATGCACCATTTTCCTGCGCTATGGATGGCGATACTTTTGATTTTGATTTTACAGGCGATATGGCACTAACCAACTTTACCGCACCGCCAGCAGATTGCCCTTTACCAACTTTAATGGGTACTTTAACTTGTGCTAATTGTAATGCACCTTGCGATGGTTTAGCAGCCAATCCTAATATAGTATCACCCGTAGAACTTTGTGATGGTGATGGCCCAATAGATTTATGTTTTACATTGGTAGATGCCACGCAAGGTATTAATTTTGATATAAATATTGATGGTGCTTCAGCAGGCGTAATTGCTGGCGTAGCAGGCGCCAACACCAATGAATTATGCATTCAGTTACCAATGGTTGCCAACCAAACTTGTAGTTTAAATAGTTTTAATATTACATTTAACGCAATAACTTGTGATAATGGCGACCCTATTGCCGGACCTGCTTCACCAAGCTTAGCCGATGATTTAAATGCCGATGGCGGTATTACCATTAATGTATACCCTAACTTAATAGTAAATACTGCTGGAGATGGAACGTGTGGAATGTTAAGCGCAGAACTAATTGCAGCCGATAATACAGTTTGCGCTGCAGCTGCTGGTTCGCCATTAATGTGCGCTGCCGATGGAGAGGTATTAACGTATGATTTTACTGGTGATGTAACTTTTACACCGCCTGCTGCTTGTCCGTTGCCTACTTTATCTGGTATGCTAACTTGTGGTGGTTGTTCCGATCTGTGTAATGCGGCAATGTCCACAATATCTACCACCGACCCTACTCGTATTTGTATAGATGGCGTAGCCGACCCAATTGATGTAACTATTGATACAGATGGTGGCGGAACTGGTGCTTGGGTAATTACCGATGCCGCTGGCATTATATTAGGCTTACCTGCCGCTCCTCCATTTGATTTAGATGGAGCTGGTGTTGGGCAATGTTCCATTTGGTATTTCAATTCTGATGATGCCATGTTTAACCCCATGGTTGGAGATGATGCATTAGCCTTGGTAGCTGCCTCAAGTTGCGCCTTTTTATCTAACCCAATTACAGTTGATCGAGTTGAAGTAGTGGCTTCTACCATTTCATCACCACAAGGTAACCCAATTACTATCTGTACAGATGATGGTATAGATGAACCCATTGATGTTATAATTGACGATGCGGGCACAGGTGCTAATGGTGCTTGGGTAATTACCGATGCAGCTGGTATTATATTAGGTTTACCTATGGCGCCTCCATTTTTATTAGATGCTGCTGGCGTAGGTCAATGTTCTATATGGTGGGTAAATTTTGATGATCCGAACTTTACACCTGCAGTTGGCAACGATGCCCTTGCTATTGTTGCAGCGGCTACCTGTGCCGTATTATCAAACCCAATAACCGTAATTAGAGAAGAAAACTGCGGTGTTTGTGAAGATGCTATAGTTGGTAATGTAAATGTAGAAGAGCCAATGTGCGACATTACAGGTATGATGGTGGAAATTTTAGATAGCAATGGAATGCCAGTTGCGGGTTCGCCAGTTGCGGTTGATGCTGCTACGGGTGATTACAGTTTACCGGGGCCATTTCCTTGTGGTGCTTATACGGTACAAGTTGTGGCCGGCACAGCCCCTATTTGTTATGCTCAATTAGGTGGTACTGAAGGGCCATTTGCATTTGAAATAAATGGCGATGGAACTGCAGATGGGGCTAATTTTGGTACAACACCACAAATACCAACCTTAAGTCAATGGGGTTTAATTACTTTAGCTTTATTAATGATGTGTTTTGGTGCTGTTAAAATGGCAAATAGTAGAAGAAGAGAATTTTCAATGTAGAAAATATACTTTGAGTTAAAAAGAAAGGGCTATCATTTTGGTAGCCCTTTTTTATTTTATCTAAAAAATGACCAATAGTTAATTCTAATTGTGTATTGTTGAGTTCTATTATGGTTTTCCACTTTTAAGTTTATTTTTTTAATTATATAATTTATTATAATAAATAAATGCTAATTGTTGGAAACCTTTTTTCCTTAATAGTGGCTTAGACACATTTTAATGTACGGTATCAATAATTAAGAAGACTTAGGCAAGGTGATAACGAGCTACTGTAAAAATTTAAACTTAAAAATTATAAATTTATTAAACAATATAAATTATATGTTGCTCTATTTTTTGAAGCGAAACTCATGAGCTTTGAATAAACACCCGTCCCGCTTTTCGTTCAAATGCTATTGCCCTCGCTTCAAAAAATCCATGCTGCACAATAGCATAACCACTTCAATCGGGGCTAATTTTCAAACAATTTTCTTCGTATGTATTTTTTAATCGTTGCTTTTTTTAATAGAAATAGCCTCAAATCATTTACAAACACTAACTTAGAAAAAATTATGAAACTTAAAATATTTGCTTCGCTATTACTACTACTACTCATATTTATAGGTAAAACCATAATTTCAATAGGTACTTTCAGAACTATTGAACCTCAGTTTGATGGAAAAATACTTAAAAAAATTGCACTAAAAGGAGCAGAAGATATTATGATTAGCAGAATAGATAGTTTTGCTTTAATTTCTTCAACCAACCGAATTGTGCATCCACCAAAAGAAGAAGAAAAAGGTGGTCTATATTTAATTGACTTAAAAAACGACAATTACACCTCCATTCATTTAACAGCTTCTTTCAATCAACCTTTTGCCCCACATGGCATTTCATTTTTTAAAAAAGATGCTACTTATTATGTAATGGCGGTTAATCATACCTCGCAAGGGCATTCATTAGAAGTTTTTAAATTGCGTGATCATATTTTAAATCATATAAAAACCCTAAAACACCCAACAATGGTAAGCCCAAATGATGTGGTAATGATAGATGAAAACCGTTTTTACTTTACCAATGATCATGCTTATACCAAAGGTTTTAAAAAATTATTTGAAGAGTACAGCGGCTTAGCAATTTCAAATGTAGTGTATTTTGATGGCACAAATTACAGGGAAGCGGCCAAGGGCATTGCTTATGCTAACGGTATTAATTATGATAAAAAACGAAACCTACTTTTTGTGGCTTCCGTAAGCGATTTTTTGGTAAAAGTGTATGATAAAAAGCCAGACGGTTCACTTGCCTTTGTAGAAGATATACCTTGTGGCACTGGTGTTGACAATATTGAATTTGATGAAGTAGGCAATATTTGGATTGGAGCTCATCCCAAGCTGTTGGCGTTTCAAACTTATGCATCAGGCAAAAAGAAAATCGCTCCTTCTGAAATTATAAAAATTGTTTATAGAAGCATCAACGATTATTCAGTTGAAAAAATTTATGTAGAAGATGGCAATGAGATGTCGGGTTCGTCGGTGGCTGCTACATTTGGTAATTTAATTTTTACCGGAAATGTAATGGACGATAAGTTTTTGGTTTTAGAAAGATTGAACAAGAAAACGGTAAACTGACTTTCTTTTCACTTTTATAAATTGACAGCAAATTTTTAATACATAAAATCTTTTAACCTCTTACTTTTTCTAACGTATTTTATTCATTATGAGTTTGAATTTGCAAAAAAAAGAAAAATTCCTTCAATTAGTATTAGATAATATTCCGTCATTTGTATTTTGGAAGGATAGAGAAAGCATCTATTTAGGATGTAATTTGAATTTTGCTAAATCTGCAGGTTTAACGTCAACCGATGAAATAGTTGGTAAAAGCGACTACGACTTGCCTTGGAGTAAAAAAGATTCTGACTTTTATAGAAAGATTGATAAGGAAGTAATGGATAGCGGCGTATCACAAATCAATTTTGAGGAATCTCAAACAGTTGATGATGGGCCAATAAATTGGTTAAGAACAAGTAAAATACCATTATTTAATTCGAAAAATAAAGTTATTGGTATTTTGGGGGCTTATGAAAATATAACTCCGAGAAAAATAATGGAACTGGAATTGATTAGGGGTAATAAAGAACTTAGAGAATTGAACGCCAAATTAGAAATGGCAAATATTGATTTAGAACAATTTGCCTATGCTACTTCACACGATTTGCAAGAGCCATTATCAACAATAGAGGGGTTTTCGAGGTTACTTCAAAACAAATATGCAGGTGTTTTTGACAAGGATGGGGTAGAAAGTTTAAATTACATTATAAAAGAAACACAAAGAATGGCATCTTTAATCAGACAGGTTTTGGACTATTCGAAAATAGAAAAAATAAAAGATAAATTTGAAAGGGTAGATTTAGGACAAGTAGTTAAAAGCGCAATTGATGATTTGGGCATCTTAATAAATAAAAATAATGCGTTATTAAAAATAAATCTTCCTAAGCAAAAAATAAATTGTAACCCCAAAAAAATGAAAGTGCTTTTTAAAAATTTAATATCAAATGGCGTTAAATTTAATCAATCAAAAATACCTACAATTGAAATAACGTTTAAAGAAAATGAAGCAGTGTGGCATTTTACAATAAAAGATAATGGAATTGGTATTAAAGAAGTATTTCAAGATACTATTTTTAAGCCTTTTAAAAGACTTAACTTAAGGCACAAGTTTCCGGGAAATGGTTTAGGCTTATCAGTATGTAGAAAAATAGTTAGTTTACATGGCGGTAAAATATACTACACACCTAACCAATTTGAGGGCGCTTCTTTTCACTTTACAATTTTAAAAACATAGCATATAAATTTAATATATTTTTTTACTGAGACTATACTATCAAGGCCAAATTAAAAAAAGGCGCTCATTAAAATGAACGCCTTTTTTAAAATATCTTACCAAAATAATTTACTTTATTACTACTATTTTTTTGTTGGCAATGCCTTTTTCAAATCTTACCAAAACAGCGTAAATTCCTGAGCTTAAATTTAAATCATCTTTATAGAGAACGGTATGGTTAACAGCAAATTTATTTACTAATTGAAGGTTAGTATTATAAATTTCTACCGACTGCATTACCAGCCCATTTTTGGCTACTAAGCGCACTGCATTTGTAACCGGGTTAGGCGAAACATCAACAACGCTTTCTTCTAATAATGTTTCTTTTATGCTGGTAATACTTGGGCAATTTAAACCAAGGCTAATACAAGCACGCACCCCAAAATAACCTGCCATGGTATCAATTTGAGCCAGTGCATAATCTCTATCCATACCAGGAAAACTGGCTTGAGATAAAGAATCGACAGGACAAGTAGCTGGGTCCCAATGTACCCAAGGATATTCATTTTCTGGATCACCATGTAGCGGTAACCAACCTTCTACTTCTCCAAAGGTAGGGTGGCCTTGTTGGGCTAAAGAATATTGATCGGTAAAGGTATGGTTTTCCCAAGCACTATTAACCCCAACATCGTTTGCTTCTTTAATTAGCCCTTGTGACAATTGAACGAAAGCAACAACTTCGCCTGTTGATGGCAATTGAATTGGCCCTTCGGGTACTGAGGTTACTTTGCTATTGGGGTTGCCAAACATAATCATTGGAGGTTCATCGGCATCAATTACTCCGGCATCTAAAGAAATTGCAGAACCTACGGCCGTAATTTGAAACGCATTGGAATAGTTTGGGGTATTTACATAGTTGGTTGTATCGCCAGCTGCATTAATACCTACTATGGTTCCATCTAAATTACCAACTTCCATTTCATTAAATACATTGTAAATATTACCTGTAGTATCGGTTACAAAATAAGTTGGTGATTGTACCTCTTCCAATTCATTTATATAAGCTGTAAATGCAGCATAAGTGCCTGCGGTAGTTGCAGTTCCCCAAATACCAAATTTTTCAGAATGAATATTATAATTGTTGCCGTTTTCTGCAATATCTTTTCTTAAATACCTTGCGCAGGCACGTAAATCTTGCGAAACACGAGCTGCTGCATCAACTAAACCATCTAAAAAAACATCTTGTGTTGGTGCTAACGGATTCCAGCCGAGCCTATAGTTTGGTGCAACTGCTACATAACCCATTCTAGCTAATTTACGAGCTGTATTTACTGTTACCGAATCTAACTTATCACCAAAACAAGTATTATTATCATATATTGGTAAACCATCGCCGCCGTGTACTATCATTACCATTGGTCTATCTGTTTCTGTATCAACACTTGTGTCGGGTTCGTACACATCCATAAATAAAGGTTCTGGCACAAACTCGTTAACGGCAGGATTAAATAATAAGGCTAAAATGGTAGCATTGGTGGCGTAATTCACATTCTCGGTTACCTTAATTTCGCCATCAGTAAAAATTTCTTCGGTGTATCTTTCTTGTGCAAAAATGCTAGCACAAAAAATTGAAAATAAAAATAGTGTAAAGAATTGTTTCATAAATATAATTTTTATTTGGTTAAATTTAGTCTCAACATCGTAAAACATACTTACAATATACAAATAATTAAACAAATCAGATGTTTAGATGTAAGATATTCAGATTTGAGATGTTAGATATTCAGATGTTAGATTAAAGATTTGCAGATGTTCAGATTACCGTCTATCCATCTGTAATCTGTAAACTATCTGTCTGCAATCTGTGATCTGTAATCTATCTCTCTGCAATCTATCTGTCTGCAATCTATCTGTCTGCAATCTGTCCGTCTGTAATCTGTCCGTATGTAATCTATCTGTCTGCAATCTGTCCGTCTGTAATCTGTCCGTCTGCGATCTATCTGTCTAACCTCTATTTATCTCTCTTAAAATCGTAGGTTAATTTTACGTAAGCCAAGCGACCAACTAAGGGGCCACCAACTGTTTCGAAATGTAAATTATTGAGGATGTTAGATGCACCAATTTTTAAGGTGGTATTAATTTTTTGAAATTCGTAGTTTGCTTGTACATCTAACAAATCGTACCGTGGTATAATACCAGTAAACTGTGGCGAGCCTTCAAATAAAAAACTATCTATCCATTTGTAATTGATGTTAAAACCAAAATTATCAAACTTTAAATTGCCAAAAGTAAATGGAACATTACGGCCAGAGAAACTTAAATTAAACTTATGTTCTGGGGTGTTAAAGGCAGGAATAATTTCATCGTCGGTTTGGGTGTTTAACTTGCTCCACGTGTAGTTACCGGCCAATTGGTAAAACTTTTTGAAGTAGTAATTAAGGCCAACTGCTAAACCCTGCGTAGTTACTTGACTTTCTGCATTGGCAGAGGCCCGCAACACTTGCGTATTTATTGGTAGGTTTAGTTCATTAAAATCTATATCAAGCCCTACACGGTAACCTAAAAACTGATCGTAAATATTGTAGTAATAGCTGGCATCAAAATAAATGTCTTCCCAAAAAACACTGCGATAACCCAGCTCTAAAGTTTTTACTTTTTCGGGTTGGATGGGGGCAATATTAAAATAGTTTAAACGATTAACATCTAAATCAAAAGCAAAATCTTCAAAAGAATCTATAGTTATCAAATTGTTAAAACCCTTAACACTGCCAGCAAAAATAGCTGGACCAACATCTAACCAAAAATATTGATCGGGCAAAGTTGGATTGCGTATGGCAGAAGAAAAAGAAAGCCTAAAATAGTCATTTTCAGTTGGTTTATAAACAATAGAAGCTGCTGGGGTAGCGATCCAATTAAAATTTTGATTTTTATCTACCCTACCTGTTAAAGCTACAGATAAGCTGTTGTCGAAAAACTTCTTTTCAGTACCACCATAAAAACCAACTTCTTGGTTACGGATGGTCAGCATATCTGTAGTATCTGCAAAAATAGTTCCTTTGGTATTGGGCGTGTATAATCGGTAGCTTCCCCCAACAGTAATTTTATCTAAAAATTTCGGTTCAAAAATATATTCGCCGGCTGCATTATACACCTCAGAAGCAGTAAAAAATTTTGCCCCGCCTGCCGAGGTTAGCGTTCCCGTTATTCTATCAAACTCTTCTTGAAAGGCTGGTGTACCTGGCTGTAAAAATGGTTTCCCTCCTTGTTCGGAAGAGGAATTAACAATATCAACCGCTTGTAAGTGCCAACTGCTAAGTGAATCTTGCACGCTTGGGTTAGCAAAAAAAGCATCACGTGCAGCTTCGTTGTAAGTAGGCATTCCATTAATTACTTCTAATAAAGGGTAGCCCAATTCAATTGCCCGTTGCCCAAAATTACTTAACCAAGCATTGGTATATAAGCTGGCCCAAAGTTCATTGCTTTTAGCGGCTTCGTTTAGTTTTTGTGCCGTAGCAAATGGATTGTAAGTATCGCCAATGCCATCGGCAGTTGCGTAAGCTCTTAAAAAAAATTTATCTCTTTTTCGCAACTCTATCCGCGAAGTAAAGTAGCGCACATCTTGCAAACGAAAGCGGGCCGAACCTTGAAATATAGTACTTCCTTGACTAAAATTATTAGCCCAAATCAACTCTGGTGATGCTGAGCCTTTGGCTGGTTGTAAACGAAAATTTAAAGATAGGTTGGCTTTGTAATTTTCTGTTTCATATTCTAATAATTCACTTTCTTTATAACCGTTACGATAAAAAATAGTCATTCCTCGTGAAGACCAAGGCGCCACTTTTCTTAAATCGAAAGCGGTGACATATTCATCACCGTGAATATTAACGGCATCATAACCAGCATAATGCCCGTTGGGTACTTTAGAAGAATCAATTGCTACAAAATTATTGGCTTCCCAATCATCGGCAGTTAAAACTGAAAAATTAAATTTGTAAGCAAGTACATCGTTTCCGTTTTTGTTCTTCAGTCCATCTGCCCAACGGATGCCTGTTTCGAGAATGTTACGTTCACCAGCTTTTACATAAGCCGATAAGCCTTTTGAAAAAAATGGATCTTTCGAAATCATTTTGATAACGCCATTAAAAGCGTTTGGCCCATAAAATGCGGAGCTGGCACCTACTATCAAATCCACACTAAGCAAATCTAATTCTGACGATCCTAAAAAATTACCTAAGGCAAAATTTACGCTTGGTGATGCGTTATCAACACCATCAATAGTTTGTAAAATACGTACTGGAGTTGTGCTATTAAAACCCCGTGTGTTAACTACTTTTATACCCAAACTTGCGCTTGTTAAATCTACGCCTTTCAAAGCTCCTAAGCCATCGTAAAAATTTTCGGAAGCGGTTTGCTTTATAGCAATTGGGCTAAGTGATTCAATGGTTAAGGCCGCTGTTTTTCTTTTCTCATCTATTAGTTGGCCTTTTATTACAATCTCTTCTGTTAAAAGCGAAGTAGTACTTAATTTGATTTTAATTTTTTCGGCAGCAGTAGTAACAATATGCTCTTGCGCATCATACCCTAAATAAGAAACAACTAAGGTAACTGGCAGGCTTTTTACGTTTAACTGAAAAGTACCATCAAAATCGGTTGTGGTGCCGGTGGCGGTTTCTTTAATTAAAATTGATGCGCCTATTAAGTTGTCGCCATTGTCGGCATCTTGTATTTGCCCTTTTATATTTACCTGTGCATAGCCACAAAAGACTATTGAAAATAACAACAATACCGTTACTGTAGACTTGTACATTTTATCAAATTTATACGTTACCTCTTCAAATAAAATTTGAATGGTAAGAACATTAATTGTGTGCTAAACACAAATTATTACTTTACGAATGTAACAAAGCCGTGGCATTATAAAAAATGTTTTATAAAGTTTGATAAGGATTGGCGTTTTCGTTTACTATTTGACCTTATGGTTTCCAACTTTTTAGGTGCTCACTTTTGTACAAAACGTTATTTGGTGTACTGTAGTTTATCCATTCAGTTTTTCTGGTGCTAATGTTATACCTATTGCTTTTAATTGTTGGCTATTATAATTCACTTTGAACAAGTACTTTAATTTTTTTAGCTTTTTCAAAATGGTTAAGTTTATGCTCCATAATCCACCATGTGGCAACCTCCATTAACAGTTTTGGATTATCGTTTTTATTGGCAAAAAAAGCATAAAACGAAAGCCCTACATTTTCTCCTTTTTTTTCAATCTTCTCATTGCAAACATTAATTATCTTTTGTCTAATTTTTTCATTCATAACAAATAATTCAAAATCCTTTTGTTTTGCGGACAAGAAATTAAATTTAGTTTTACAATATAGGTAAACTTATTTTATTGCCATTTTTTTACTTATGCGGCATTGCCAAAATAGTATTGATACGAATTTTCGATTGCCATCATTTTGGTCGTAATTTAAAGAGGTCATAATTTATATGAGAGTCAACTGTCTCTCCATATAGTTCGCATACACCATTAAAATTACAGCTTAACCGAAATTGCCCAAGAGTTTAGCTTTACAGCTTTTAACCATCTTTCTAAAACCTTAAAATGTTGTACAGTTATGTTAATTATTGTTTTTAAAAAAGCATATCGGTTGTAAAAGCGGAGTGCTTGTTAAAACTTATTTTTAAAAACCGCTGGCATTGCCACAATTTTACCTAAGTCGTAATTATAAAAAACCATTCCTGTTTTTACTTTTGCAACGGTTACCTTACTTGTTTCTATTTTTAAATGATAAAATAAATCGAAAGCACATTTTAAAATATTGGCTATCGACATATCAATAATTAACGTGTCGCCATATTTTGCTTCTTTTAAAAACTGTATGCCAGTGTCCGACATTATCACACCAACTCCATCAATATTCAATTCTTCAAAACCATAGTTTATAAAAAATTGAACCCTTGCTTCGTGGCAAATACTCAATACTTTATTGTTGGCTAAATGGTTGCCGTAGTTAATATCTGTAATACGAATTGGTATGGCGGTGCTAAAGTGAATTACTTGGGGTAGTTTAATTTTAATACGATTCATTGTTACTTTTATTTAAATTCAAAGCCAATATCTTTTCTAAAATAAATGCCATCAAAACAAAGTTGGTCAATGCTTTGGTATGATGAGGAAAGTGCTTCGGCTAAAGTATTGCCCAAACCTGTAACACTTAAAACCCGGCCACCATTAGTTACAATTTCATTCTTTTCAAATTTAGTACCAGCTTGAAAAACAATGCTGTCGGTTACTTCACTAATGCCTTTTATTACTTTGTTTTTTTCGTATTTTTTAGGATATCCTTCTGATGCGCAAACTACCGTTGTGGCATATCTTTCATCTACGTCTAAATCAAATTTATCTAAATTATTGTTACAACAAGCTAAACACAATGCTACCAAATCACTATTAATTTTTGGTAACACCACTTGGGTTTCAGGGTCGCCTAATCTAACATTGTATTCAATTACTTTTGTTCTACTATTGGTTTGCATTAAGCCAAAATAGAGGAAACCGCAATAGTCAATATTTTCTTGTTGTAAGCCTTTTAGCGTAGGTTCAATTATTTGCAGTTTTACATCGCTCATAATTTTATTAGTAACAAAAGGTACTGGCGAAACCGCTCCCATACCACCAGTATTTAAACCCGTATCGCCATCGCCAATGCGCTTGTAATCTTTTGCGGTAGGTAAAATTTTATATTGTGAACCATTAGTTAACACAAAAACAGAAAACTCAATGCCACTTAAAAATTCTTCAATTACAACCGTTTTTCCGGCATCGCCAAATTGGCCATCAAGCATTTCTTTTAAGGCTATTTTGGCAGTTGCTTTGTTGTTAATAATTAAAACGCCTTTACCTGCTGCTAAGCCATCTGCTTTTAAAACAATAGGTGGCTTTTGCGCTTCAATAAAGCTAATACCTGCTTGGTAATTGCTTTCATTTACTTTAAAATAAGCGGCCGTTGGTATGTTATGGCGCAGCATAAATTTTTTAGAAAATGCTTTACTGCCTTCTAATAAAGCACCTGCTTTTGTTGGTCCAATTATGTTAAGTTTATGATGAGATTCATTTTGTTTTAAATAATCGCTGATACCGTTACACAAAGGCTGCTCTGGCCCAACTACTAACAACTCAATATTGTTTTTTAAAATGAAGTTGCTAATTTGATCGAAATTGGTAAGGGTTAAATTTACATTTTTTGCTATTGTATGTGTGCCTGCGTTGCCGGGCGCTACATATAGTTGACTAAGCATTTTACTTTTATTAATGTAGTAAGCAAAGGCATGTTCTCTGCCACCCGAACCAAGTATTAAAACGTTCATAAATTAATGTACCAATTATATTAATGCAAAGAAAAGAAATTATTTATTGTTGAATAAGAAAGATGTGTTAGCCCAAGAGTAGTGAAGCTGTATTTTACCCAATTTTTATTTTATAAGAGGCTTTTTTTTTAGCATGTTTACCACGGCAGGGCAAAGTTTCCAAATTAGCCGCAATTGCAGCGGTTATACTGTGGAGTGCAGCGGAACAGTATTTGAGCGGAAAGTGCGACCAAAGTTTTTGCGAGTATTATGGTTTCGCTTCTAAAAAAATAAGCTATGGTTTGTAGGGCCTACTAAATAGATTTCTTTTTGTGTAAGCTTATTTAGAATTATTATAAATAAGTGATTACTTTTGCATTACTTAATGGAATTAGTAACACTACATAATTTTACGGAAGGAGAAAGAGCCATTGTTACCAGCTTTAATGCTGGTAAAAGGTTCGAGAACTTTTTGTTAGCTAACGGAATCACTTTGGGTACGGTGGTGGTAAAAAATTATAGTCCTGGTTATGCAAGGCTGATTAATTTAACAGTAAACGGAAAGCTGTTGACTTTGCGCAACTCCGATTTTGAAAAAATTGAATGTTTCAAGATTTAACAATGAAGCAATTTGCATTGGTAGGAAAGCCCAACTCGGGCAAAAGCAGTTTGTTTAATTTATTAACAGGCTTAAATCAAAAAACGGCCAATTACAACGGCGCTACGGTTGAAAAGAAATTAGGCAATTACTTGTTTTTTGAAGTGTTGGATTTGCCGGGTATCCGCTCGCTAAAAAGTGTTTCTTTAGATGAGCAAATAAGCAAAAATGCCATTCTTCAATATGCTGAGGATAAGCAACCGATTGTTTTTGTGCTATCAGCTACGCAGTTGACCGACAACTTATTATTTTTTACAGAGGTGGCCGATTTGCAAATACCTAGCTTAGTAGTTATTAATTTTAAAGATGAGTTAGAAAGAAATAAAATTAGTATTAATACCGATAGGTTAGCCGATTTATTAGGCTGCCCGGTGGTTTTAATGAACTCGAAAAGTGCTGATGGTTTGGCGCAATTAAAACAAACCATTGAGCAAAAGGGTTTTAGTACGCCTAATGCCTTTTGTAGAAATTTATATGATGCCTTTGAGGAAGACATAATTACGAACAGCTACGCACAAAAGTTGACTAACAATTTAATAAACGCTGAGCAGGCAAGTAATATTGATTTGTTGAAACGCCAAAAAATTGTTGCTTCAATTGTTAGAAATATTTCGCCCAATATTAACAGGCCTAATGTGTTATTAGAAAAATCGAAACGGTGGGATAAAATTTTGCTTCACCCTGTGTTTGGCTTATTGCTTTTTTTGTTGACTTTGTTAGTTGTTTTTCAAGCGGTGTTTTATTTTGCTGCCACACCTATGGATTGGATTGATGCTGGTTTTGCCAAGCTAACAGAATTAGCCAATCAATATATTGGCATACCCTGGCTGGCCGATTTGGTGAGTAATGGAATTTTGCCAGGGCTTGGTGGCGTTTTAATCTTTATACCGCAAATTGCAATTCTGTTTTTTCTATTAGGCGTTTTAGAACATTCGGGTTATTTGTCCAGAATATCATTTATTAGCAATCGGTTTTTGTCGGTATTTGGTTTAAGTGGTCAAAGCATAATTCCTTTAATGTCGAGCTGGGCTTGTGCTATACCAGCTATTATGAGTGCACGTACTATCGACAATCCTAAAGAACGAATGGCAATTATTTTTGCTTCGCCTTTAATGACTTGTAGTGCGCGCTTACCCGTTTACACTATTTTAATTGCTATAATGTACCCAGCTACCGAAAGTGGTTTTTTTAGTGCACAGGGCTTGCTATTATTGGGTTTGTATTTAATTGGTGTGGTAGCCACTTTGTTGGTGGCTTGGTTAGCAGGCAGAAGATCTAAGTTGCCCGATGCTCAATTTTGGTCGTTAGAATTGCCAGTTTATCGAATGCCTAATTGGCGAAATGTTTGGTACAATATGTATTATAAAACCAAAGCTTTTGTGGTTGATGCAGGCAAGGTGATTTTTGTAGTTTCGATGGTGCTGTGGTTAATATCCAGCTTTAGCCCCAAGTCAGCAGATTTTATTGAAAATGCTTACCAAACGCAGCTAAATGAAAACGATAATTTAAGTAAAGATGCGGTTGCTTTAGAATATTCTTATGCGGGTTATTTGGGTAAGATGATTGAACCCGTAATTGCACCATTGGGTTACGATTGGAAAATTGGTATTGCTATAATTGCTTCTTTTGCTGCACGAGAGGTTTTTGTTGGTGCCTTATCAACCATTTATAGTATTGGTGGTGACGAAGATGAAACCTTAATAAAAGCTCGCCTACAAAATGAAATAAATACCAAAACTAATGAACCGAGGTATAATTTTGCTACTTGCCTTTCGCTATTGTTGTTTTACGCGTTTGCTTTGCAATGTATGAGTACCGTAGCTATAGTTAAAAAAGAAACTGGCAGCTGGACAATTACAACGGTTCAATTTTTGGTTATGTTGGTAATGGCTTACGTGGCCGCCATGTTGGCTTATTGGTTGTTTTAAAAAATAGTTGAAAAGAATTAAAAATTGAAGTAATTATTCTTCTCCACGATATTCTAATATATCGCCTGGTTGGCATGCTAAAACATTGCAAATAGCATTTAAAGTGCTAAATCTTATGGCTTTTCTTTAAAAAAGAGACCAAACAAAAGATAATCCGCAACTAAGAATGAAAATTTTTTATAAATAGATTGCCAACATTAAAACTAAATTTGGGTATAAAATTTAATAACCAATTTGGCATTAATCATCATCCCCATTAAAGCGACCACGCTGTAAACGTTTCATTTCTCGTTGAAATTTTTGCTCTTGGCGTTGTAACTCCCGTTGATATTTTTCTTGTAGTCTTTCTTTTTCCCTTAGGTGTTTTTGTTCTATCTTTTGCTTGTGATGATCAGATTTTTGATGCTTTTTATGTTTGCGTTTATGATAGGGTTCATAGCTAAACGTGTCTTGCTCGCTGTCAAAACGACTTTTTTCATTTTCTAACTGTCGCCGTTCTTGTTCTATTTTAGTTCGTTGGTGTTCAATGCGCTTTCGCTCTTGCTCTATGTTAGCTTTTTGCTGCTCAATTTCATCCATTTCGCATTGTATCTCTTCTTCTCGCTCTTGTAATTCTTTTGCATCTTCATCCACATCAGCCGATTGATCTTCATAATCTACTCGTGCTTTTACTTTCTTTTTTAGTTTTTCAAATATACTTTCTGATGCAGTTTCTTGGTTAGGGTCTTCCCTGTTTCGTTTTTTTACTTTTTCAAACTTGTCATCAATTTTTTTATGAGCGGTAGAAGCATCTTCGTCTTCCACCTCTTTTGCAATTTCTTTCAGCCCATCTTTAATCATATCATAAATAGAAGCACCTTGTTTCTCTTTATCTGTTTTGCTCGTTTGATCAATGGTATCAATTAGTTTTTCGAATAGCCCTTTTCTTGCCATTTAATTATTACTTTTTAAAATTAACTTAATCGGCTGTTTTCAATTTTATCTTCCACAGCATCTACCAAATCAGTCACTTTATCTTTTAAAAAATGAGCTGTTAAACCCACCATTAAACCTATAAAGAAACCTGCAATTAAATCATTCATTAACTGACCTGATAGTAAACCGAATACAAGAAAAACAACCAAACCAATGCCTACATTAAACAACAATTTTTTAGCAAGACTATCTAACTGTGTGATTCGTGTGGCAAGTACACTACCCAATATGCCAACTATAATACCGCCAATGGCAAAATCGCTAAACACCACATCGAAAATACCGCTTATAGGTTCAAAAATGAGTGCGCCGGCAATACCGCCTATAAAGCCAATAATGCCACTTATAATATATTTTTTCATTTTATTTTTTTTAGGAATATATAATGCTACTTTTTTAAAATAAGCCAAACTTTATTTATTTACCTAAAGTATTTTCCACAAAAAAAGTGAAGTCGGCGGTAAAATAGTCATCGTAAATACCCAACAGTTTCATCGCATTGCTGCTTAGTTTTATGTTATCTGTATTGCCTTTCACCCTTGCATAAACAGTATTGTTATTTTTAGGATTAACAATTTTTATAGCCGAACCTTTTACAGCATAAGGATGGGTTATTTTTATTTCAGAACCATCTGTTTTAAACCAAGTTGCCTCATCTTTACTTTGCGCCTTTTCGTAAAAATTGTATTTGCTTTCATTCATTTTTTCAAACACCTCTCTTGGTAGCGTTATATTTTCCCATTCCGAGCTTGCGCTATCCAATTCATCATTGTAAGGTACTTCATCAGGATAATCAGTTTCACTATCTCTTATATCAATATTGTACTCTGTATCATTTTCTTGGTCTCTATCTTGCTCATCTTCCCAATCTTTATCTTTGTCATTTTTTCTGCCATCATCATCGTCATCATTTTCCCAATTTTGATCACGGTCTTTATTTTTACCTTTTCCTCGTCCATCGTCATCGTCATCATTTCCCCAATCTTTATCATAACCTTTGTCTTTGTTCTTGTCTTTTCCTTTGCCATGTCCATCGTCGTCGTCATCATTTCCCCAATCTTTATCATAACCTTTTCCTTTGCCACGTCCATCGTCGTCATCGTCATTTCTCCAATCTTTATCATCATCATTATCCATATCTTCGCAATCTTTTTCTAACCTGCGCTTGTCTTCTTCAAAAGTGTAGGTCAAGTCATTTTTTCTGCCTTCAAATTCGTACTCTAAATCGCTTTTTATTTGTTCGTACTCATTTTCTAATCCTTTTATATTGGCTTCAAAAGTTCTTTCCATCTCATTTTTTTCTCTTTCAGAATCCGCCGTTTTTTTACCGTATTCCCAATCTTTTTTTAACTCATCTTTGGTTTTGTGATAATCGTTTTGAAGCCTATCTTTTTGCCCATGATACCAATTATGCAAATTATCTTTTTCTGTATGAAAAGCTTCTTTTAAATATTTTAAATTTTCTTTGCAAGGTGGTTGTGCATTCATTTGAGTTGCAAAAATTGTAAACAATAAGTAGGATATATATTTTTTCATTATACTTTAATTTTTTTATAAAGTGTAGGACAAAGATTGATTGTGTTGGTTTAAATAGTTTTTAATATATTTTTGTAAGGTTATAAAATTGATAGATTTATTTAGAACAAAGGCAATTTATGGTTTTTACCTTACCTTAAGCTGCTGCTTAAAATTACTTACTTTTAAAAGTATCGTTAGTAAATTTTTATTGAAATGGTTTGAATTTGCTTGAAATGATGCTGGTAATGTTTAGGTCATCATTTTTTTTAAGCACTTAACTTACAGGGGAGCGAGGTTTTTGAAATAGCCCTGATTGGAGCGGTATCCTTTTTGTGGAGGGTAACGGAACAAAAAGATTTAGCGGAAAGCAGGTGTTTCGTTTTTGCGGGGCTTACTTTTTCGCTTCAAAAAAAGGTATAAAAAAAAGGTGATTTCCGAAAAAATCGAGAATCACCTTTTAAATATTCTTAAACCTATTGGTTAATTTTTTTATCCTAAATAGGCTTTTAGTAATTTACTTCTACTGGTGCCCCTTAATTTATTGATGGCTTTATCTTTAATTTGACGAACCCGCTCACGAGTTAAGCCAAACTTTTCTCCTATATCTTCTAACGACATACTATGCTCTACACCAATACCAAAATATAGTTTAATTACATCCATTTGTCGCTCGGTAAGTGTACTTAAAGAACGTTCTATTTCGTTTCTTAAACTTTCGTGATATTCTAACCTTAAATCGGTTGAAGGCGTATTGCCGTTTTCTAATACATCTAACAAAGAGTTGTCTTCTCCTTCTACAAATGGTGCATCAACCGAAACGTGTCGGGCGGCCACGCCAAGCGTAGTTTCTACTTCTTCACTGGCTATTTCTAATACTTCTGCTAGTTCTGAGGGTGAGGGCTCTCGCTCATACTCTTGCTCTAAAGCAGAAAATGCTTTGTTTATTTTATTTAAAGAACCGACTTTATTTAAGGGTAAGCGCACAATTCTGGATTGTTCGGCCAATGCCTGCAAAATAGATTGACGGATCCACCAGACGGCATAACTGATAAATTTAAAGCCTCTGGTTTCATCGAAACGTTGCGCTGCTTTTATTAAGCCTAAATTGCCTTCGTTAATTAAATCACTTAAACTTAAGCCTTGGTTTTGATATTGTTTGGCCACCGAAACCACAAAGCGTAAATTTGCTTTGGTTAATTCTTCTAATGCTTCTTGATCGCCTTGCTTAATCCTTTGTGCTAAATCAACTTCTTGTTCGGGTATTAGTAAGTCTACTTTTCCAATTTCTTGTAAATACTTTTCTAGTGATTGACTTTCACGATTGGTAATAGACTTTGTAATCTTAAGTTGCCTCATTTCTGTAATTTGTTTGTTACCGCAGTAGGTCCGTATACATTTTATTTGCCCAAGCATCGCAAATATAGGCTTTCTTATAAAAGCTTGCAAGTATATGATGTGAAGAAATTAATCCGTTTTAATTTTGTTTAGTTCAGATTTTATTTATTATTGCGAAAACAAGTAAAATAAATGTCGAAGAAAAAGCCTTTTACAGTTGAATTTACAATAAAATCTTCACCTGCAATTTTATACAAGTTTCTATCAACACCAGCGGGTTTGGCGCAATGGTTTGCCGATCATGTTGATCAAACTGATAAGTCGTACAGTTTTTTTTGGGATGGTTCTGTAGAAAAAGCTACCCGAGTAGATTTTATAGAAAATGAAATGATAAGATATCAATGGGATGAAGGAGAAGAGGATGAATATTTTGAATTTAGAATTGAAAAAGTAGATATTACCAATGATACCGTGTTAGTAATTACCGATTTTGCCGAAGAAGGGGAAACGGAAGATCAAAACATGCTTTGGGAAAGCCAAATAAAAACGCTTTTAATTATGATTGGAGCCGGATAATTAAATTTAACTTGCAAAAATGCGTTTTCAACTATTTAATATTTTGATGCCAATACTTTTATTATACTTATTTTCTTGTAATAAGAAGGCAAGTACAGCTAAAGTTAAGGAAAAGGTAATTGTGCCAGCCAACACACTTTTTGAGAAAAAATTTGACGCTTCATTAAATTTGGGGGAAGCGTTATTGCCATTTAAATTAATATTGGTTTTAGATGGTAATAAAAGAATTGATAAAATAAAAGTAAAGAATGGTAGTGAAGTAATTGAGGTAATCGAAATTAGTCATATAAAAGATTCGGTTAGTTTTAAAATGCCTTTGTTTGATAATGAGTTTAAAGGCATTTACAAAAATGATCAATTAACAGGCAATTGGTTCAACTTTGCCAAAGGTAAAGATTATAAGTTGCCGTTATTAGCTAAACCTTTTCAAACACTACCTTACAAAAAACCCAACATAAATTTAAGCGGTAAATGGCAAACTACTTTTAAAAAAGGTACGGAAAATGAATACAGTGCCATTGCCGAATTTGAGCAAAAAGCTAATATAATAACAGGCACTTTTTTAACAGAAACGGGAGACTATCGTTTTTTAAGTGGAAAAATTAGCAATAATAAATTTTACGTTTCTGCCTTTGATGGCGCACACGCTTTTCATTTTGAAGGAGAATTAACCGATTCTATTATTAATGGTATGTTTTATTCTGGCAATCATTACCAAGCAGATTTTGTTGCGGTAAGAGACGATGCAGCTACTTTGCGCAACGCTAATACCTTAACTTTTTTAAAAGATGGGTACGACAAAATTGAGTTTACTTTTAAAAATGAAATTGGAGATAGCATAAGTTTAAGTGATGAACGATATCAAAATAAAGCAGTTATTGTTCAAATATTAGGTACTTGGTGCCCTAATTGTATGGATGAAAGTCGTTTATATGCAGATTTGTATAAACAACATAAAGCAAATGGCTTAGAAATAATTGGTTTGGCTTTTGAAACTAATAAAGAGGAAGCCAAAGTAGTGCAAAACTTAAAACGATACAAACAACAAATGGGTATTAATTATGAAATTCTGTGGGCTGGAAAAGCAAGTAAAAAATATGCTGCAGAAGTTTTACCTATGCTCAACCACGTAATGTCTTTTCCTACTTCTATTTTTATTGATAAAAATGGTGAGGTAAAACGGATTCATACAGGTTTTAACGGGCCAGCAACTTCTAAATATGAAGCTTATGTTAGTGAGTTGGAAGAGTTTTTGGGGGAATTGATGAAATGATTGTTTTTAGTAATCAACATAAAGCATTAAGTAATGGGTTGATGTAGCTTATCGCATCAAAAAATACTCTTCAAACTCCTTTATTTCTTTTAACTCTATTTCTACATATCTAGCAAATAACCTTTCACCAACTTGGCTTTTAAGTGCAGAAATGCCTACATCAATTAATCGAAGGCCAGTTTCGGTTAAAAAAATATTGTCGTATTGTAAACCCGGCATATTAGATGGTCGGGTAATATCTCTATGTACAAATCCTGCTTTATGCATAGTGGCAATTTCATCTTCAAACACCTCCAACCAAAGTTCTTTTCTTTCAAATTCATAAGCTCTAAAATCAATTGGATAAAGCCTTTCCATTACTAACATATCTGCATTTAGTTGCTCATTCACATCTAAACGAATAAATTTTACTACCAAATCATTTACCGAATTAGCAAATTTCATTTTCTCTGCTTCCGAACCTATATCAGATCTGGTATCACCTACAAATAGTTTACCAACTTCTTGTTCATTTAATGCAATTACAGTATTTTGATCACCAATTGAAAGTGTATTTGGATTTCTTTTTAACATATTATAAATGTACGGAAATTCTTATTTAGCTTAATTGTAGTTGTTTGAAACCTCTTTAAGTAATTATGAAGGTTTTACTAAAAAAACACCATCAACCTGTAAACTCAATCAAAATTTTATCATTTTCATAAATACCAAACATTTCGCTGGCCCGGCCTTGTATCATCGAAATTTGCAAATAACCAGCATCATTAAAAAAACAACATTTTTCTAACACGCCTGTACTGCCATAATGTTTGTTCATTTTATTAATATAATCGCGACTATTATAGTTAACACTAAAGTTTCGGCCTTGGCCAACCTTGTCGAAAAGTGCTTTGGTAACATTTAAAATTACGTTTTTGTAATCATCAATAAACAATACAGATGCGGTAATTAAATTGTTGGTATAGATGGGTTGCAGCGCATAAGTTTCTTTAATTTGTTTAATTGGTTGACCTACGTCTTTTAAAGCCGCACCTTCTGCCAATTTTACCGCACAGCTGGCAAAATAATTTAATTCAGGAAAACTGCTTTGATTTTCTACATCACTTTCTGGTAATTTTACTGCAGCTTCTACCTTATTTTTAAACATAATACTAAAAACACCATTATCAGCTCCAATAAAAAAATGATTATTATGTTTTATAGCTACATAACGGTTTTTTTTATCGTAACTACTTAAAACCCCAACCAAATGAACGGTTTTTTTTGGAAAATGAGCATAAGAATTACCTAAAATAAAAGCTGCTTGTGAGATACAAAAAGGTTTTATTACGTCACAAATGTTAACAATGGTAACTTTTTTGCTTACTGTTAATAGTTTACCTTTGAGGGCTGCTAAATAGTAGCCGCCTTTACCAAAGTCGGTAGTTAAAGTAATTATGGGCATTGGCTATAATTGGTAGTATTTTTGATATAGAAATTTGTTAAACGCTAAAACCGCAAATATAATATTTTGAGTGAAGTAACCATACATTTAAACGGTATTGAACCAGTAGATTTTTACGGCATTAATAACGCAAAGTTAAAAAAAATACAAAAAGCATTTCCAAGATTGAAAGTTGTTTCTCGTGGAGAAAGGATAAAACTAAATGGAAACGAAGCTGATATAGGAAGGTTTACTAAAACGGTAGATCAAATACAAGTATTTATAAAACGCTATGGCGAAATTTCGGCCGACCAACTAACCGACTTGTTAGATGGTATTGAAGTAGATCAGCTAAATGGTGACCATCAATCAACAGATGTATTGGTTTTTGGCCCGCACGGTAAACTAATAAAGGCAAAAACGGCCAACCAAAAACGAATGGTTGAGCTAAATGATGACAATGATATTTTGTTTTCCATTGGCCCTGCAGGTACCGGCAAAACTTATACCGCAGTTGCCTTAGCAGTAAGATCGTTAAAAAATAAAGCAGTAAGAAAAATTGTTTTAACCCGCCCGGCCGTTGAAGCAGGCGAAAGCTTAGGTTATTTACCTGGCGATTTGAAAGACAAAATTGACCCCTATTTAAGGCCATTATATGATGCCTTAGATGATATGTTGCCTATTGACAAGTTGAATTATTTTATGACCAATAGGGTAATTGAAATAGCACCATTGGCCTTTATGCGTGGCCGTACTTTAGATAATTCTTTTATTATTTTAGATGAAGCACAGAATGCCACTACTGCACAACTAAAAATGTTTTTAACCCGATTAGGGCCAAGTGCCAAATGCATAATTACTGGCGATTTAACCCAAATTGATTTACCCCGAAACCAGAAATCGGGTTTAGCAAAAGCAGTAAATTTATTGAAAGATATAAAAGGCATTGGCGTGGTTGAATTGAATAGAGGAGACGTAATACGACACCGCTTAGTGAAAAATATTATTGAAGCTTACGAAGATGATCACGACAGGGAAAAACTAAGAAATGATTTAGCTAATTAAATATATTGATGGCTTTATACTGCATATTAAAATTAGTTGTAGCTTTGATTAAGTATTGTTTGGTAAAATAAAATGAAACTTTTTAATACAACAGATCGAAAAATATTAAAGCAACAATTAGGCAATAGTGAAACGGCAAGAATTACACTTTCTTACTACAAATATTATCAGCTTAAAAATCCGCTTTTTTTTAGAGATTATTTATATTTGAAATATGATGCGATAGGTGTTTTAGGTAGAATTTATGTAGCTAATGAAGGAATAAATGCACAAATTTCTGTTCCTATACAAAACTGGGAAGCGTTTTTAAAAAGTCATCAACATATTACCTTTCTTCAACAAAATAGGCTCAATATTGCCCAAGAAGATAATGGCAAATCTTTTTATAAGCTTAAAATAAAAGTTAGGTCCAAAATTGTTGCCGACGGTTTAAACGACGATAGTTTTGATGTTACCAAAGGCGGTCAACATATTAATGCAGAGCAGTTTAACCAATTAGCAGAAAAAGACAACACCATAATAGTTGACATGCGCAACCATTACGAAAGTGAAGTAGGACATTTTAAAGAAGCCATTACCCCTAATGTAGATACCTTTAGAGATAGCTTACCTATTATATTAAAAACTTTGCAAAAAGAAAAGGATAGCAATATAGTAATGTACTGCACGGGAGGTATTCGCTGCGAAAAAGCCAGCGCTTGGTTTAAGCACAAGGGGTTTGAAAAAGTATACCAGTTAGATGGTGGCATTATTGAATATGCCAAGCGGGTTGATGAGCAAAATTTAGAGAATAAATTTATTGGTAAAAATTTTGTTTTTGACGAACGTTTAGGAGAACGCATTACTGAAGAAGTAATAGCTGCCTGCCACCTTTGTGGCAAAACTTGCGATACGCATACCAACTGTAAAAACGAAGCTTGCCATTTGTTGTTTATACAATGTAAAAGTTGTGCAGAAAAATTAAATGGTTGTTGTACCGAGCAATGCAAAAAATTGTATGCCTTGCCGTTAGAAGAACAAAGAGTACTAAGAAAAGGTAAAAAAGAAAGCAGAAATGTTTTTAAAAAAGGAAGATCACCAGTTTTAAGGCATAAAAAATAAACCTTTAGCAATATGAGTGCACAAAGTAGTCCATCTTTAAGATCGTTCGATAATACGGCGATCGCTTTTCAAAGTCTTTCTAACAATGAGTTAAGAAGAGCTTATTATCTTTTCAAAATGTTCAACTATAATTTGTTGGTGAAATTTGGTTCAAAAGCTACTTTACGGGCGCTTAAATTGAATTTGCCGATAAAACCCATCATAAAAAAAACAATATTTGAACAATTTTGTGCCGGCGAAACAATAGAACAAGCCAAAACAGTTGTTGAAAATTTAGAGCAGTACAAAGTGCACACCGTTTTAGATTATGGTGTTGAAGCAAAAGCAACCGAACAAGAGTTTGATAAAACCAAAAATCATTTAATAGAAAAAATTGAATATGCTAAAGAAGAACCCTATTTAAATATAATCAGTTCAAAATTAACTGGCCTCTTTAATTTTGAATTGTTAGAAAAAGTAAGTGCCGGTATTCCTTTAATGAAAGAAGAGCAGACAAAATACGATAATGGAAAAGAAAGAATAGCAGCTATTGCAAAAGCTGCCGAAAAAGCTAACATTAAAATATATATTGATGCAGAAGAAAGCTGGATACAAAATGCTATTGACCAAATTGTAACAGAGTTGATGGAGAAGCATAACAAAAAGCAACCCATTATTTATAACACTATTCAATTATATCGGCACGATAGATTGCAGTATTTAAAAGATGCTTATGCTAAAGCTTCTGAAAATGGTTATCAACTTGGAGTTAAGTTGGTAAGAGGTGCTTATATGGAAAAAGAAAGACTAAGAGCTGCTCAATTTGGTTATGAAGATCCGATACAACCTGATAAAACTGCTACCGACCGCGATTTTGATTTAGCCTTGAGCTTTTGTATGGAACATTGTGGTGAAATTTCAATATGTTGTGCCACACATAATGCAGAAAGTACGGCTTACTTAATGCAACTAATTCAAGAGTGTAATTTACCAAACGATCACCCTTCGGTAAGTTTTGCACAACTGTATGGTATGAGCGACCATCTAACTTTTAACCTTGCCAAGGCCGGTTTTTGTGCTATGAAATATTTGATTTATGGCCCTGTAAAAGATGTTATTCCTTACCTAATTCGCAGGGCTGAAGAAAACAGTAGCACTGATGGCCAATGGAGCCGAGAATTTTCATTAATTAAAAAAGAAATGAATAGAAGGGGTTTGTTTTATTTGTAGTTTTTAAGTGAACATATAAAGGTAAATTAAAGCAGAGATTGAATAATTAGTATGTAAAGGGAATAATAAAAAAAAGAGTGTAGCTTTGAAAGCTACACTCTTTTTTTTGAAAAAATTGCTTTTAAATACTAAAATTTATAAAGCATCAATAATTACTTGTGGTAGTAAAACTTTGTTAATAGTATGCACAATACCATTAGAAGTTAAAATATCTAAACCTTCAACTACTAAGCCAGAAGGCGTGCCTGTTTTATCTAATATAGATAAGTTGGCTAAATCCACTTCTAAATCTTCTCCTTGAAGTGTGGTAATTTTTAAACCATCTTCTAAATTATTAGAAAAAGCACAAGCATCAACAACATGGTATAACAATACTGTTGAAAGAGCGTCTACACCAATAGCTTCAACCAATTCTTCTAAGCTGTTTAGGTTTAAAGCACCTAATAAATCAGCAAATGCTTGGTTGGTAGGCGCAAATACAGTAAATATTGCATCCTCGTCACTTAAAGCAGCTGCAATACCTGGATCTGCGGCTAAAACGGCTGCCACTAATGATGAAAACATATCTGCACCAGCTGCTGTTGCAACAATGTTATTAGTAGGTACACTTAATACATTATTTACAGCATAAACTTTTAGCTTATATTTTGTACTTCTAAGTGTAAAAGTAGCATACAGTTGAGAATCGTTTATAAAAAACCCGTGATTAACAGATTTCAACTGAGAAATCTCTCCATTTAACATAGTTGTGCAACCCTTAGTTCTCAAACGTACTACGTCGTCAACAACGTGGTACAACAAAATATTGGTTAAAGTTTCAACATCTAAGGCCTCACATACATTTTGTGCATTTAAACCTAATTTTTCAAACGCCGCATCAGATGGCGCGTAAATTGTTTTTTTACCAGAAAATAAGGCTTTTGTTAAGCCAGTACAATGTAATGCTTGGTTTAAAGTATTAAATGTGTAGTCTCCTTTTCTTACATAAGACTGATTTTCTGTTAACGCTTCTCTTTCTTCAGCAAAATCAGTTGAAATTTTATCGTGTGAGTTTACCAATTGAGCTGTAGTAACTGCTGTTGAAGTTTCATCGTATTCTACAACATCTTTCTCACAACTTGTAATAAATAAGGCCACCATAAAAAGGCCTGCAAAAAATTTAATATTCATATTCATATTCATTTTGTTATTTGTTAATTATTAGTTATATGCAGGAAGATATGAAATGGTTGCCTTGTATTATAAAAAAAATCTTTTACATCAAATATATCCAATTAAGCAGCTTTAAAATAAAAATAAATAAATATTAATTATATTCACTATGAATCTGTAATTTAATATGACCAATTTAAAGCAAAGTTATAGGAGAAATGAAATGATAAAAGTTGTTCTTTTATGACCTCAAAGTAAAGTTATAAAAAGAAATCTAAATTTTACTATCAGTTGTTAATGAATATTGCTGTGCTTAATATTACTATAATCATTAAACGATATTCAAATTCAAAATTTAACAAACACTTAACTAAAAGTATTGTACAAATTGCTAATGTATTGAAGCTTTAGTTTTATCTTTACACTTCATTAAATATTTGCATTTATGGAAGAAAACAATGGGGTAAGTACATCAAACGGTGCTTCTAATCACAACAGTAATGGAGAAGGCCAATGCCCATTTTCGAGTGGCATGTTAAAAAAAGCTGCTGGCGGTGGAATGACGAACCGCGATTGGTGGCCCAATCAATTAAAAACAAATATTCTACGCCAACATACTGCGCA